>JAABUS010002373.1_pt1 | contig 35931 bp, 37 predicted proteins | sample 5560161 | NCBI WGS metagenome assembly JAABUS01 (sample SAMN10711885, study PRJNA513376) | rock metagenome | isolation source: Antarctica rocks | place: Antarctica: Victoria Land, Trio Nunatak nord | collected 2016-01-04
AAATAAGGATGGTTGTTAAAATCGTTTTCCGTCACAAAAATTTCTGCACCTGTTTTTTTAAACAAGATTTATAACTTTAGCCCATTAATTAACCCATATCCTTATGCAAGAATTAGAGCCTGCTGTTCAGGAAAAAATCAACCAATGGCTTCAGGGAAGCTATGACGACAACACAAAAAAAGAAATCCAGCAATTACTGGATGACCAAAAGTACACCGATCTGACGGACGCTTTTTACCGCAACCTCGAATTCGGCACCGGCGGTTTGCGCGGCATTATGGGTGCAGGCTCCAACCGGGTCAATAAATATACCATCGGCACGGCCACACAAGGCTTGAGCAATTATCTGAAAAAAACTTACCCGAATGAGCCAATTAAAGTAGCTATTGCGCATGACAGCCGCAATAATGCCGACTTTTTTGCCAAAACTACTGCCGATGTTTTTTCTGCAAACGGCATCCACGTTTACTTTTTTAAAGCACTTCGCCCAACGCCCGAGCTTTCTTTTGCCATCCGCCAGTTGGGTTGCAAAAGCGGCGTAATGCTGACTGCTTCCCATAACCCAAAAGAATACAACGGTTATAAAGCTTACGGCGAAGACGGCGGCCAGTTTGTTTCTCCTGCGGATACCAACGTGATGGATGAAGTATCGGCTATCAAAACGATTGACGAAGTAAAGTTCGGCCGCGTAGAAGAGAATGTGGAAATGATTGGCGAAGACATCGACGAAAAATACCTCAAGGATATTTTAAGTTTGTCAGTTTCCAAAGAAGCTATCCATCGTCAAAAAGATTTAAAAATCGTATATTCCCCAATCCACGGGACCGGAATTACTTTGGTGCCGAAAGCCTTGGCGGAATTCGGTTTTAAAAACGTGATTTTGGTAGATGAACAAGCTACTCCGGACGGCAATTTCCCGACCGTGGTTTATCCGAACCCTGAAGAAAAAGAAGCCCTGACTTTATCGCTGAAGAAGGCAAAAGAAACCGATGCTGACCTTGTTTTGGCAACTGACCCGGATGCTGACCGTGTGGGTATTGCCATTAAAAATAACCAGAACGAATGGATTTTAATAAACGGTAACCAAACCGGAAGCCTGCTGCTGAATTACCTGATGACGGCTTGGCAGGAAAGCGGAAAACTAACCGGGAAAGAATATGTGGTAAAAACAGTAGTGACAACTTATTTGATCGATAAAATTGCGGCTTCCAAAAATATCAATTGCTACAACACGCTTACCGGCTTTAAATATATCGGACAGTTAATTACAAAACTGCTTGGCAAAGAAATATTTATCGGCGGCGGGGAAGAAAGCTACGGTTATTTGGTGGGGGATTTTTCGCGTGATAAAGATGCCGTGGTTTCCTCTGCATTTATTGCCGAAATGACTGCATTTTACAAGGATAAAGGAAGCAGTTTGTACGATGCATTGGTGGAAATGTACCTGCAATATGGTTTGTACAAAGAAAAACTGATTTCCATCACCAAAAAAGGCAAAAGCGGTGCCGAAGAAATTAAAGCGATGATCGAAAAATTCCGCAATACGCCGCCAACTACTTTGGGCGGTTCTAAAGTGGTGATGTTAAAGGATTATGAAAAAAGTATCGAAACTGATTTGAATTCCGGTGCAACAACTCCATTGGATTTCCCAAAATCAGATGTTCTGCAATTTGTGACCGAAGACGGCAGCATTATTTCTGCACGTCCGTCCGGCACAGAACCTAAGATCAAATTTTATTGCAGTGTGAACGGCCCTCTGGAAAGCAAGGAAGCTTACCTGGAAAGGGATAAACAGTTGGAAGATAAAATTGACATGATCATGAAAGATTTGAATGTTTGATATTTCAACTTCAATTTACAAAAAGACCGGGACCGTAAAGATAGTCCCGGTCTTTTTTTGTTAAAGCTACTGTCAAAATGTCAATTGGATATTTATAAGTAAGTATTTTGAAAACAAGCAATTAAAGGTTTTAACAATAAAACACCTGCCATTGGCAAGCTATTTGTTCAGGGCAGACCGGATTATTTAAGGATCCGCGTACTAAAAATTTATAAAAATGATACTAAAAACAACAAGTAAGTGGATGGCTGCAGCCACAGCAATGATTATTCTGATCAGCGGAATACAATCACAAGCACAAACGATTACGAAAAGAAAAGCATCAAAAGATGTTTTTCGTTTGGGCTTAGGTTTGGAAGGTGCTTATGCCACAAAAAACTTTTCCAATTTTGAATTGGGCGGAACTGCACGATTACAATATGACCTGGCCAATAATGTTTCTTTAATCTTAACACCTGGTTTTTATCACTTCTTTGCAAAAAATGGCCAGGGCCAGGTTACGGACAAAGGTGTTTATTACAATGACTTGAACATGATCCCGGTTAAAGTTGGTGTTAAATCTTTCTTTGCCCAAAACTTTTATTTAAGTGCCGAAACAGGTGCCGGGTTTGAATTGAACCATGCAAAAGAAACCAAACTGATCTTGTCGCCCGGGATTGGTTATGCAGGCAACAAAGGTTTGGATTTTGGTTTACGTTATGAAAACTTTTCCGGCAACCATAGCAATTATGGTTTAATTGGATTGCGTTTGGCTTATGGGTTTAAATTATAAGCGGTAAAAAAAGCATTGATATTAAATGTCCCGGCAGTTAATTTGACCGGGACTTTTTTTGTGTGATAAAAGAAGCATTGCTGATAGTATTGAACGTAATATTAATACATCAGTCATTTGAAAATACAATCTATTGGTAAATAAAACCACTAATTAAGACGTTATAGATATTCCCTTTGCTTAAATTTTTGATCCTGCTGGTAAAAGAAGATATTTAGCAAATTAAGCTTTATCAACAAGTATAGATGGACAGCCAATTACTCCTTACCCATATCCGGCAATTTATTGAGTTAAAAGAAGAAGAAATCGAATTTTTAGAAGCTGCATTGATCCCAAGGCCATTTAGGCAAGGAGAAATCATTGTCAAAACCGGTGATGCTGCCCGTTACCTGGCTTACGTTACTTCAGGCTACACAGTTACTTACTACACTAATCAAAAGGGTGATGATCACGTAATCCGCTTTGCTGCGGCAGGCTGGTGGTCGGGTGATCTCTACAGCCTAAGCAAAGAGCCTGTTACCATCTTTACCACTAAAGGACTGTGTGATGGACAGCTGTTGCTGCTTCCGCGGTTGGCACAGAACCAGCTATTGGAAAAATACATTAAGTTCGAGCGCTACTTCAGGAACCTTTTTCAAATGGCGCTTATGCGTCAACAAATGCGTTTTGTAGAAAGCCATTCTGTCCCTGCACAACAGCGTTACTTAAAGTTTCAGGAAGACTTTCCTGGTATGGAGCAGTACCTGCCCCAGAAATATGTGGCCTCTTATTTAGGCATTACACCTGAATTTTTAAGCAAAATCCGTAATAAATTAGTCCACAAGCGCTCTTAATGTAGGTTAATTAGTTTAGGTTTTCTTCTTAATCCATCTTCTAAGCGTGCAGGGGCACTTGCTTTAACTTTGTGTTCAAACAAAATACTTAGATAAGCAAGATCATGAAAGAGCATACAAAAACAAACTGGAAGGTAGATCCGGGACACTCAGAAGTACAGTTTAAAGTAAAGCATATGACCATTGCCAACGTTTCAGGAACGTTTGACATATTTCAAGGAACGGTGGAAACCCAGAATGAGGATTTTGAGGGTGCCCAGGTAAACTTTGAGATGGATGCAGATAGCTTAAGCACCAACAACAAAGAGCGCGATAAACATCTCAAATCAGAGCTTTTTTTTGAAGTTGAGCATTTTCCCAAACTGCTCTTTAATGGTCAAATAGTTAATGTGCATAACGGATATTTGCTGGACGGTGAATTGACCATTCGTGATACAAGTAAAAAAGTACAGTTAGCGGTAGCATATAACGGCATAGGAAAAGGCAGGTTTGGTGATATTAGGGCAGGTTTTGAATTAAGCGGACAAATCAACCGTAAAGATTTTGGTCTAACCTGGAATATGGTGACTGAGGCCGGTGGCATAGTTATTGGCGAAGACATCAAACTTCACATGGATATTCAACTGATTAAAGAATAAATTTGCCGAAAATTTTTGAAGTTATTCTAAGTACTTACTGCCAATAAAAGAAGCATTCACAAAAAAGTTCCGGCCATTGATTTGGCCGGGACTTTTTTTTATGCGGTAAAAAAAGCATTTACTTGGATAATTTACAACTTGTACAATTTCCAGTATTTCATCCAAGTATGATTTTACAAATCTAATTTACCACAAGTTCACGATTGTATTTACTTCTGTATTCAACCGGAGATAAACCGGTAATCTTTTTAAAGATCGCCCTGAATGCCTTGGTGTCAGAATAACCAACTTCGTACATCACTTCGTTGATATTTTTTCTGTTGGTTTCAAAGCTCTTTTTAGCGGCTTCAATTTTAACGCGTTGCATATATTCTATCATAGTGTTAGAAGTTGCTTTTTTAAACCTGCGTTCCAAATTTCTGCGGCTTAAAGCAAACATGGAAGCTAACTGGTCAATCGTTATTTTGTGCCGAAAATTGCATTCGATAAATTCCTGTGCTTTTCGGATGTGTTCATCGGCATGCTCTTTTTGCCCGTCAAAAATAATAAAAGGCGATTGCGTATCACGTTCAATTTCTATCTCAAAAAACTTAGCGCAGAATACGGCCATTTCCCTTCCCGCAAATTTTTCAATCAAATATAAGATCAGGTTCAGAAAAGAATTAGCTCCTCCGCTTGTATAGATACCGCATTCATCAGTAATTACTTTATCAGATACTAAATTTACATCCGGAAACATTTTTTTGAACTCATTTACCGCAAACCAATGTGTTGCACATTTTTTCCCTTTTAACAAACCTGTTGTTGCCAGCAAAAAAGCACCTACACATAAACTGGCTATTTCTGCACCATTTTTGTGTTGTGCTACCATCCATGGAACAAAAGCACGGTTCAATTCAACCACATCTTTCATATCACCATTGATAGCCGGTATAATGATCAGGTCTGTTTTGCAGACATCATCAAACACAAGATCAGGATAAACTTTAAACAACCGCTGATAAACCTGCGCTTCGGCACTTATGCCTACCAATTGCACCTGGAATAAAGGAGGCTTCCCCATGCTTGTTGAAAAATCATTTACTTTATTAAACAGGGTAAATGAACCTTCGATGCAACTTAGGGCAACATCCCCTTTCGGGACAAGAATAGATATATGTTTCATAAATCAAACTTAAAATAAAACGGTGTCGCAATCAACCTCTTTTTTGCCGGATTTACACCTTTGGGATTCTTTTGATTGCTATAAGTTTGTGATAGATTTATAAAGCTTAAAGTTACCAGCAACTCTAAGATGGCAGTACACACATTAAACTACAGACAATAAACAAGTATAAAAACAATTTAAAAAAACAAAACGACAATGAGGAAATTAAAACTTCAAGTACAAATGACCGTTGACGGATACATTGCAGGGTTAAACGGCGAAATGGACTGGATGATTTTCAACTGGGACGACGAACTTATAAAATATGTAAAGGAAATAACAGAACCTGTGGATTGCATCGTTCTTGGACAAAAATTGGCACAAGGTTTTATCCCACATTGGGCTACCGTAGCTGCAAATCCGGATGACCCAGAATTTACGGCTGGTAAAAAATTTACCGACACAAACAAAGTTGTTTTTACTAAAACGCTTGACAAGTCAGAATGGGACAATACCGTTTTAGCAAAAGGCGGCCTTGCCCAAGAAATTGCGGAACTGAAAAACCAAGACGGTAAAGACATCATCGCTTATGGGGGTGCGGCTTTTGTATCGGCCCTAATCAAACAAGGGCTGATTGACGAGTTTCATTTGTTCATTAATCCAACTGCTATTGGTAATGGAATGGCTATTTTCAAAGAACTCGACAGCAAACAAAATCTGACATTAGTAAAATCTACATCATTTAATTGCGGGATTGTTGTTCTTCATTACGAGCCGAAACACAACTAATCGACACGTTAGAATTAAATTATAAAAATCAAAACTAAAACCTAACATTATGTCAAGAGTAAGCACTTATCTCAATTTTCCCCGGAGTACCGAGGAAGTTTTCAATTTTTATAAATCCGTTTTTGGAGGCGAATTTGGCGGAGACGGAATTGCACGTTTTGGTGATATACCGTCACATGAAAGAATGCCATCAATTGCAGAAAGCGATAAAAACCTGATCATGCATATTGAACTGCCTATACTTGGCGGACATGTTTTAATGGGAACAGATGCACCGGAAACAATGAATTTTAAGGTAAACTTTGGAAACAATGCGTATATAAACTTAGAACCTGATACCAGGGAAGAAACCAAAAAACTATTTGATGAACTTGCAGAAGACGGAAAGGTTACTATGGAATTGCAAGAGATGTTTTGGGGTGCTTACTATGGAAGTTTTACAGATAAGTTTTGCTTGCAATGGATGTTTAACTGTGCGGAAAAAGCAAGTTGAAAATTTACCGATAAAAGAAGCATTTAAGTTTTAAGGAGGATAAAATATGTTAAAAGATAGCAAAGCTTTCAGTGGGTTTTCAGTAGATGATATTTCAAAAGCTAAAGAATTTTACGGCCATATACTTGGATTGGAAGTTTCGGAAGAAATGCAAAGTTTATTAAAACTAAACCTGGCTGGCGGAAGTAAAGTTATAATTTATCCCAAACCCAATCATGTTCCGGCAACTTTTACAACTTTAAATTTTGAGGTTGATAATATTGAACAAGTGGTGGATGAATTAAATAAGCTTGGTGTACAATTTGAAAAATACAACGAACCTTATTTAAAAACAGACGAAAAAGGAATTTGCCGCGGCACACCGTTGATTGCCTGGTTTAAAGATCCGGCTGGGAATATTTTATCGGTAATTGAAAGTAAAAAACAGGTTTAGCAACTTACACTGCAACACTCATTTTTGTGCCGTAAAAGAAGCATGTGCCATATACCTTTAAAAGAAAAAACCTAAACAAATCAGATACAAATTACAAATATGAAGCCAAAAACAATTAAAACCCTTTATTGGGTTATTACAATTATCTTTTGTGTTGCCATGTTGCTGGATGGAATAGCCGGTTTAAACTTGGCCGAGGAAGGCAAAAAAGCATTGCATCAATTGGGTTACCCAAATTATATCATGACTATTACCGGTATTGCAAAAATTCTTGGCGCGATTGCAATCTTGCAAACAAAATATGATACCATAAAAGAATGGGCGTATGCAGGTTTCGCCATTGATTTTATTGGTGCGGCTGCTTCCTGGGCTTTTGTTGGCGGCGGAATGATGGGTGTGTTACCGCCGTTGGTGGCACTTGCATTTATGTTTGTTGCTTATTTTTTATGGAAGCGGTATGAACAAAATGCAAGTCTTACCCAAAGTTCCTCTCTTTTACAGAAGCCAATGGGCGAGGCTTCCAACTTTTGAAAGACTCCTGAATCTGCAATATTTTATAATTATATTTGAGCATGGAAAGTATTATCATCAACCCAAAAGACAAAGCTGAATTTAAACTGCTAACACTGCTTTTCTCAAAGATGAACATTTCTTCTAAATTGATTACTAAAGAAGATCAGGAAGATCTTGGTTTAGCTATTTTGATGAAAGAAGCTGACCGTACACAAAAAGTTTCCAAGGAAACAATTATGGAAACACTCAGGGAGTAAAATTTAGTTGTCATAATAGGAGTAAACGACAATTAATTTTGATATGGATATATGACTAATCCTCAAGAAATAAGAAAATTAGCTAACCAACGTTTGAAAGAAGCCGAAATATTATATAAAAACGGAATGTATGACGGAGCATTTTATCTTGCTGGTTACAGTGTAGAACTAACGCTTAAAGCAAAAATTTGTGAACGTTTAGGCATCCCAAATTTATATGATGAAACAAACCAAGATACAAATTCAATAAAAGGAATAAGTGAAATCAGGAAAACTTTAAAAACTCATAATCTGTTTATATTATTAATTTTTAGTGGTTTAAAATTAAAATTTGATAATGATAAAGCAATAAATAAAGATTTTGCAAAAGCCAGCTCTTTATTATTTACTGGTTGGGATGAAAGTGCCAGATATAAACCATGCGGACATATGCAAGATAAAGATGTAGAAAAATTGATAAATTTGCTCTCCGGAGCTAACGGAATATTAACATGGATAGAAAACAATTAAATGAACTGCTAAAACCTTTTTTGGCCGCCTGTGCTAAAAAAGGTAAACCATTGTCCGATATTTGTTTAGAGGAAGCTTTTCCCGGAGATATATCAACTTCATACATTATCCAGGTTAAAGCTGCATGGGTTGATGAAATGTATTGTTATGATGCAATAGATTTTTTATTTGACGTACTTTGGGAAACCACTAATGAAGAGACAAGAAAAAAAATCTTCTCTATTCAAATCTTAGATAGTAAAGATGAGTTACATTGTTCGTCAGACCCTACACCAGAAGGACATGTTATAAATATTCAACAACCCAATTTTTAATAGTTTGCCTATAATATAACCGTGAGTCAGGTACTTAAAAAATGCACGTCAATTATAATTAAAAACTCACTTTAACAAAAAGTCCTGCTCAGAAATTTCTGGCAGGACTAATTTTTATATCGATAAAAACAGCATCAACTCAACTTCCCCAACGCCTCTCCAATCCGTTTCACTGCTTCCCTCAACTTATCTTCCGCAGCAGCATAAGAGAGGCGGATACAATTATCATCACCAAAAGAATCTCCGCCTACAACCGCAACATTCGCTTCTTCCAATAAATAAATAGAAAGTTCAGCGGCATCCTTGTAAGTTTTGCCGTTGTATTGTTTGCCAAAATAATAGCTTACATCAGGGAAAAAGTAAAAAGCGCCATCCGGCAAATTCACTTTGATGTTTGGTATTTCTTTCAGCAGGTCATAAACGATATCGCGGCGTTTTTTAAATTCCACACGCATTTTTTCCACACTTTCCAACCCGCCTTCTAAAGCCGCAACGCCGGCTTTTTGGGTGATCGAACAAGTTCCCGAAGTAATTTGTCCCTGCATTTTATCGCAAGCTGTCGCAATTTCTTTGTTGGATGCCGTATAACCAATGCGCCAGCCCGTCATGGCATAAGCTTTTGAAAAACCATTGATGATGATGACGCGGTCTTTTACAGATGCAAATTGCGCTATGGATTCATGCTTGGGCAAATAGCTGATGTGCTCATAAATCTCATCCGACAAAATATAAATTTGCGGATGTTTTTCAAACACTTTTACCAAAGCTTCCAATTCTTCTTTGCTGTAAACGCTGCCGGTTGGGTTGCATGGCGACGAGAACATAAACAACTTGGATTTGGGCGTGATGGCCGCTTCCAATTGTTCCGGCGTAATTTTAAAATCCTGTTCTGCCGTAGCGTTGACGAAAACTGATTTCCCTTCAGCTAACTTTACCACTTCCGAATAAGAAACCCAATAAGGCGTGGGGATAATCACTTCATCGTCCGGGTTCACCAAACACAAAACAGCATTGGCAATAGCCTGCTTGGCGCCGGTGGAAACCACAACCTGCGAAGGCTCATAGTCCAAATCATTTTCTGTTTTTAACTTGTTGGAAATGGCTTTTCGCAAATCCGGGTAACCAGCAACGGGAGTGTAGTACGTAAAGTTTTTGTCTATTGCTTCTTTTGCGGCAGCTTTAATAAAATCCGGCGTATGGAAGTCCGGTTCGCCAAAACTCAAACTAATTACATCTACCCCTTTTGCAGCCAGTTCGCGGCCTAATTTGGCCATTTTTATCGTTGCTGATTCGGAAAGATTGTTGATCCTGTCGCTTAAAATACTCATACTGATTGTGTTGTTGGCGACAAATATAGAAAATAACTTTCCTGCCGATTGCCAGGTGTTATTTATATTTTTGCACGATAAAAACAGCATTGTGCAATTACAAAAAAGAATTATTCTGTACGCTTTGATCACCGGGTTTGTCCTGATGATTGCCAAGTTTGCAGCTTATTTTATCACCAATTCTAACTTTATTTTAACCGATGCGGCCGAGAGTATTGTGAATGTAGTGGCCAGCATTTTTGCTTTTTTCAGTATTTGGTTTTCTGCCCGCCCGCGCGACATCAACCATCCTTACGGGCACGGCAAAGTGGAATTTTTTTCCATTTTTCTGGAAGGTGCGCTCATTATGGTGGCTGGCATCATCATCCTAATAAAATCTGTTTACAATCTTTTTTACCCGCACGAGGTGCAGCAATTGCTAACAGGCGCCATCATTATTGGTATTACCGGCCTCATTAACGGTTTGCTTGGTTTTTATATGGTCAAACAGGGCAAAAAAATGCTTTCCATTACCATTGAAGGCGACGGCAGGCATTTAATAACCGATGCCGTAACCAGCGCCGGTTTGGTAATTGGGTTGGTGCTGATCTATTTCACCAAAATACTGATGCTGGATAGTATTCTTTCTATCGCCATCGGTTTGTTTATTGTTTACACGGCTTACAAGTTAGTTCGAAAATCTGTTGCCGGGTTGATGGACGAAGCTGATTTTTCGATGGTGGACGAGATCCTTAAAATCCTGAACGAAAACCGGAAAGAGGAATGGATCGATATTCATAATCTTCGGGCGCAGCGTTACGGCAACGAACTGCATATTGATTGCCACATGACGCTGCCAAATTATTTCGACCTGACCCGCGTGCATCAGGAAGTTTCTAAAGCAGATGAATTTGTAAATCAGTTTGCACATATTAAGACGGAATTTTTTATTCATGCCGATCCTTGTATTCCGGAATGCTGTTATTATTGCCGGATGCCCAATTGCCCGATCCGCTCACACGAAAAAACCGAAGATTACGTTTGGGACATGGAACGCGTAGCCCAAAACAACAAGCATTTTGCAACAGAACCAAGTCCGGTTTTACATGCTTTAAGTTCCTGATGTTTTTGTTGATGCTTCTTTTACCTGTATAAATTTATGTTAAAAAAATATCCTTTTAATGTGCGTGTTTACGGTTTGCTGATCAATGATAGCAAGCAGCTTTTAATAAGCGACGAGCTGGAATACGGCATGCGTTTCTCTAAATTCCCTGGCGGCGGTTTGGAATTTGGAGAAGGGTTGATCGATGGTTTAAAGCGGGAATTTATGGAAGAGTGTAATTTTGAGGTCGAGGTCATCAGCCACTTTTACACCACCGATTTCTATCTGAAATCTGCTTTTGACGACACCCAGATCATCAGCGTTTATTATCTCGTTAAAAATATTTCACACATAAATATACCGATAAAAACAGTACCGTTTGATTTTGATGAAGCTGGTTCAGATGGTATTTTTCAGTCTTTCCGCTGGCTCAATCTCAATCAACTTAAAATAGAAGACGTTACTTTTCCGGCAGATCAAAAAGCCGTGGAATTACTTTTGAAAACGATATGAATTGGACAGAACGAGATTTAAAAGTTATCTGGCATCCATACACGCAAATGCAAACTGCCGCGCCGCCAATTCCAATTGTCCGCGGCGAAGGTGCGCTTTTGTTTGATGATGAAGGAATGGCTTACTTGGACGCGGTTTCTTCCTGGTGGGTCAACATTCATGGGCATGCACATCCCTATATCGCCGAAAAAGTTTCTACCCAACTGCAAACTTTAGAGCATGTTATTTTTGCGGGATTTACGCATCCAACTGCTATTGAACTGGCAGAAGGTTTGTTGGCAATCCTTCCCAAAAACCAGCAAAAAGTATTTTATTCGGACAATGGTTCAACTGCGGTAGAAGTCGCGCTAAAAATGTGCATGCAATATTGGGGCAACCAAGGCAAACCTCGTACTAAAATTGTGGCTTTAAAAAACGCTTATCACGGCGATACTTTTGGCGCCATGTCGGTTAGCGCGCGCAGTGCTTTTACGGCTTCTTTTGATCCGTATTTGTTTGAGGTTGAGTTTATTGAGCTACCGGATGAAGATAATATTGAGGCGATCAAGCAAAAGCTATCAGCCATCAGCCATGAACTCATTTGCTTCATTTTTGAACCGCTTGTGCAAGGTTCGGCAGGAATGTTAATGTATGAAGCTAAATATTTAGACGAGCTGATGAAGCATTGCCGGGAGGAAGGTATTTTGCTGATTGCCGATGAAGTGATGACGGGTTTCGGCCGGACAGGTAAACGTTTTGCCTGCGATCATTTACAGGAGAAACCGGACCTGATGTGTTTCTCCAAAGGATTGACCGGCGGAACAATGCCGTTAGGAATTACAACTTGTACCAACCAGATTTACGAAGCTTTTTTATCAGAAGACAAACACAAAACACTTTTTCACGGGCATTCTTTCACCGCAAATCCGGTTTCTTGTGCCGCTGCTTTGGCAAGTTTAGAGTTGTTCCTACAACCGGAAACGATGGAAAACATCAAAAGGATTTGTAAACGGCACCAACTTTTTGCCGACAAAAACAGCATCCACCCAAAGTTAAAAACCATCAGGCAAACCGGAACTATTTTGGCAATGGAATGGAATACCGAAACCGGGACTTCTTATTTTAGCAACCTGCGCGACCGCCTTTACCAGTTTTTCCTCGGTAAAAACATCATATTGAGGCCATTAGGTAATATCATTTATTTTATAACACCTTATTGCATTACTGATCAGCAGCTCGACCAACTTTATGCTTCTGTTGAGGATGCTTTGGAAACCTTTTAAATCATGAATATTAATGCTTTGTTTTCGGCTATAGTTACTAATCCAGGTTTACACGCCAAGTGGCTCAATACTTTATCTTTAATGGAGAATACCGGCGCACGGAAAATTTCTGCCAGTGAAGATTCCGAAACCGTAACTTATATCATTTTAAAACATGCTGCGGAAGAACACCGCCATGCTTTTTATCTGAAAAAACAATTGGAAAAATTGGGCGAAAATTTATGTCCAACTTACGCTTTTGATTATTTATTGGCTCCGCAAGACAGCAGGTTTTATTTGAACCGTTTAGACTTGGATGTTTGCCGGTATTTAAAGATTGAACTTGGATTAATTGGAAAGGAACTTCGTTTTGCGGCTTATTTGCTGGTTACGTATGCGATAGAAGTTCGTGCCGATGTACTGTATCCAATCTACCAGGAAGTTTTAAGCGATGCAGAAAGCAAAGTCAATGTAAAATCCATTATCCTGGAAGAAGAAGGACATTTGGAAGAAATGCTGAACCAATTGCGGCAATTTTTGCCGGATTGGGAAAAACATGCGCTAAAAGCAGTAGCAATTGAATCTGCTTTGTTTGAATTGTGGTTGCAAAGTTTAGAGAAAGAGATTGCGGTTGGTGTAAATTAATTGGTCAATATAACAAGCTTGTTTTATTGATAACTGGAAAGGTAGCAACCCAGGTGTGTAAAGGCCTGAACGGGTGCGCGGAGCGATCCAGCCGTTCTTGATTTTTTGGTTCTTTTTCATCAAGGAAAAAGAACGTTAAATACAAGTTGCATAAGGTTTCTCCTTAAAATTGGGATTTTAAAAGTCTATTTATTTAATAATAAAACTGATCAACTTTCCATCCAATCTAAATACTCATACACCAAGTTTGGATGCAAACTTCTAATCACATTTTCAGAATATGCTTCTTTTATGCCATTAAAAATAATACGGTTAATTGGCAAATCTTTACTTTTTAACATCTCAACAGAAAGTAAAGTGTGGTTAATGCTGCCGAGATAATGCATCACCACCAAAACAACTTCAGCTTGCAATTGCTGAATCAAATCAATCATCAAAAAATCATTATTAAGCGGAACCATTAACCCACCTGCACCTTCAATAATCAATTGGTTTTGTGTTTGTGGGAGAATGATTTTCTTTGGATCAATCACAATTCCATCCAGTTCAGCAGCTTTATGCGGAGAAAAAGGTTGTGTTAAACGGTAAGCTTCGGGATGAAACTTAGAAATTAGATTTTTAACCATGCTTCTAACTTTCATCGTATCCGATTGATCCAAATCGCCCGATTGTATCGGTTTCCAGTAATCGGTCTGCATTTTTTCGACGAAATGCGCCGAAACGTGGGTTTTGCCAACACCGGTTCCTATTCCGGTTACAAAAAGTGGTTTGTTAGGAGTTGCCGGTTTCAGGTTTCCTGTTGGCAGTTCCGGGTTATTTTTAAAATTGGATATCATGGTTGATTGGTAAAGTTTTAGAACCGATAACAGACAACGCAGAACTCACAACAGATTCACAAGTTCTGCAATTTCTTCCTCCGAATTATAATTATGGATACAAATGCGCAGTCTCTCCTTGCCTGCTGCAACTGTCGGGCTTAAAATGGCACGCATATCAAATCCATTTTTTTGAAGAAATTCTGCGGTTTGTTTTGATTTGGAATTTCCGGGAACCAATATGGATTGGATCGCGCTGTTACTTTCGATCAATTGGTGCGAATGCTTTTTTTGCACCTCCTTTTTAAACAAAGCAATTAATTCGGCTAATTTTATTTGTTGTTCAAGGGAAGTATCCAATAATTGATAAGCCATTTTAGTTGTAAGCAATTGATGAAAAGAAGGTGCCGTGGTATAAATAAAAGAACGTGCAAAGTTGATGAGATAATTACAAAGGTTTTCACTACCCAAAACGATGGCACCATGCGAACCCAATGCTTTTCCAAAAGTTACCATTCTTGCAAAAACCTGCTTTTCCAGGTTTAACAATTGCACTAAACCTTTTCCAAAAACACCGGTCGCGTGGGCTTCATCCACAATTAAATTTGCGTTGTATTGTTTTGTTAACTGGATAATTTCGGGTAAAGGCGCGGTATCTCCATCCATAGAATAAACGCTTTCTACTGCAACGTAACAAATCCCTTTAGCGTTTTTGAGCTTTTTTTCCAGATCATTTAAATCATTGTGTTGGAATGAAAAACGGTTGGCCAGGCTCAATCTTGCACCATCAATGATACAAGCATGGATCAATTCATCTGCAATTATGGTATCGCCTTTTTGCGGGAGCGAAGAAAACAATCCAAGATTGGCATCGTAACCAGAATTAAAAATCAATCCGGCTTCTGCCTGATGGAAACTTGCAATTTTCTGTTCTAATTCTTCTATAAAAGCAGTATTTCCCGAAAGCAGCCTTGATCCGCCGGAGCCATTTAAATAGCCGGGATATTTTTCGATTTCATCCTGAACCAAAGCTTTCAACTTTTCAGACCGGGCAAAACCGAGATAATCGTTGGAACAAAAATCAATTAAACCTGATGCTGTTTTTAGCACCCTAAAATTGTCGTCCGCTATTCGTTGCGCTAATTTTTGCTGAATGAAAATTTCTGCCTGGTTCAACACAAAAGAATTTGGTGCTAAAATAAGAAAAGCGGCTCAGGGCCGCTTTTCAAAGATCGAATAAATTATTTTTGAGGTGGAGGAGTTCCGCCGCCGTTCATTCCACCGCCGCCTTGACGCATTCTGTTCATCTGTTCAGCCTGCATTTTGTCGTAAGTTGTAGCCTGATCAGCAGTCAAAACAGCTTTAACTTTAGCGCTCATAGCTTGTCTGATTGGCATCATCCCCTGCATCATTGCCTGACGGTCGCCGTTTGAAGCAGTTCTTACACTGTCCATTTTGGTGCTTTGCATCTGCATAATAGTTGTGATCTTAGCGGTTTGATCATCAGAAAGCTTCAATTGTGTTTGCAGGTTTTTGGCCTGTTCTTCCGGGGATCTGCGTTGACCACCACCCTGAGCCTTGCTCAACGAGGTTATGCCTGCTACAAAGCAAAGCATTAACAATAATTTTTTCATGGTTTTTAGTTTTATGTTTATAGGATAAATATAACATCCTATAGTTTAACTGATGACTTGTAATTTAATTGTTGCCCTGCTGCAATTTAGCGATCGATTTTTGCATCTGCGTCATCATTGAGGTTAAACTTTCCATCGTTGGATCGGGCGTTGGTTCCGGGAAGTGCATCGAAATATAAGCCTTGGATTTCCAAACTTCCAAAATATCTTCCGGGTTGATTTCATAAGGTTCGTAAACCGGATTATCGGAAACCAATTTTAACTTTTTGTTAGGTTTGAATTTGTTGCCGATCCGCTTATAAACCACACCGTCATCTTTGCTGATGAGAACATAGGTTTCTCCGGATTTGATTTCCGACCAGTTTTCTAAGTATTCTGCCACGATAATAGAACCGGGATAAACGGGCAGCATAGAATCTCCGGTGATTTCAAACGCACGATAAGTCCCCTGTTTCAGCATTGGCAGATGAAACTTGGGCAATTGGCTGATAAACTCAGGATCGGCATAACCGTTTAAATAACCCGCGCTCGCCTTAAATGGGACAAGTTCAATATTCTGACGTTCGTTTTGATCCACAGAAACACTTAAAACGCGGACATTATTGTTTTCTGACTTTGGTTTCGGCAGATATTTGTCGTTGATAACTTCATTTATAAAATCCCCGATCGGGATTTCAAAAAATTTTGCTATTAAATTTAGTAATTCATACTTCGGATCGGCCCGGTCTTCTTCGTATGCACCCACCAGCGATCTTTTTATAAGTAACTGATCTGCAAACTGTTGCTGTGTTAATCCTTTTTTCTTCCGAAGATATTTAATGTTTGCTGAAATTTTTGACATAAAATTTGGTATTGCTAAATCTATTAGTACATTTGTTGCTCATAAAATTAGTAATAAATATTTATTATGCAAAATTTAAATGTTCGTCCGGCCGTAAAAACAGGAAAAAAAATTATGTATATTATTACTGACCGTAACCGGAACAGTTTGCATGTGGGGATGTGTTCTGATTTGGTTAAAACGCTGCAGTTTTATCAGCAGATGCCCAACCTGTTTTTTAATAGTTCTGACCAGTTAAACCGTTTGATTTATTTTGAAGAATTAAATTCAGAAGATACTGCGGTGAAGCGTTTTGAAACGGTAAGCTGTTTTACCCGGAGCCAGAAAGAAAACATGATCCGGTCGGTCAATCCGGATTGGGTGGATTTGACAGTCGGCTTAAAATATGAATCCGCTTTAAATTAATAAAGCGGATCCAATTTTATACCGATAAAAGAAGTATGGTTATTTCTTGACGAACTTGAACGCCCCTGAATTCATGCAGTAGCGTTTTCCGCCTCTGTCTGCCGGGCCGTCATCAAAAACGTGGCCTAAATGAAAACCAGTACTTTTTTCGATCACTTCATCGCGGTCCATGCCGTAACTGCCGTCATGTACGATTTCAATTTTGCTTGGGTCGATCGGTTTCACAAAACTTGGCCAGCCTGTCCCTGATTCAAACTTGTCATTGGAAGAAAATAAAGGCTCGCCGGTCGCCGCACTTATATAAATACCTTTTTCGTGGTTTTTGTAATAAGCATTTTTAAAAGGAGGTTCCGTTCCCCGCTCAACCATAATTTCATAAGCCGTTGGAGATAGTTCTTTTTTCCACTCCGTATTACTTTTTGTAATTTTTCTTTTAGTTTGATTGGCCGCCAGTTTATTTTGGCCATTGATATTTTGACATCCGAAAATGCTGACAGATGCAGCAGTAAAGGCAATTAATATTAAGCGTTTCATATTTTAATAAACGAATTTATTTTTGAAAAAGTTTGTAAAACCTAAGTCAGTATCTAAATAAATTGTTAAAACCTATCTCTGGAAATCCGCGTAGATGTGTAAAAATAGTTAACCTGACCCTTACATCATGTCCCTCTACCAAAAATTAAGTTTACTGGAACTTAAAATGATTTCCTGGAAAATAAAAAATGGAATTAAAATACTGCGCATTGCATTGGGTATTATTTTTTTCTGGTTTGGCGTGCTCAAATTTTTTCATGGTTTAAGCCCTGCAGAAGTGCTGGCAGCGCGCACCATCAGCAAGCTCACATTTGGTTTGATCCCGGGCAATGTTTCTGTTTATATCCTGGCCACCTGGGAAACTTTGATCGGCACCGGTTTGCTAACGGGCATTATGCTGGATTTTACTTTGTTGTTATTGTATTTTCAAATGGCCGGCACATTTTTACCGATGCTGTTTTTCCCACAGGAAATTTTTGCGCATTCCATTTTTATACCAACGATGGAAGGACAATACATTATTAAAAATTTAGTTTTGATAAGTGCCGGGATTGTGATCGGATCAACAATTAAAGGTGCCGGGATTATTGCCGGGCCGGAAGCAGAAAACCTTGCTGAAAAGTACAATTCCAGGTTTTTTATCAAACAGGAAGAAGAAAATGCAGTGCTTACAGATACTTCAGCGAAGACCCAAGCTTAATCAGTGAGTAAATCAATACAATGAACTCTCAATAATTTCAACCGCTCATCTAAAGAACCCAATCTAATTTTATCGTTCAATTTTAGATACAAGCTTTTAATCAAGTTCAACGTCTGCTCGTCGTGGTCGCAGGCTTCAGCTTTTTCCAAATGAGGCAATGCTGTTTTTATCACCTTAAAATATCGTGCTTTATATTTTTCATAGTTTGCACGATTGGTTTTGGATTGATTGATCTTTTCCACCAAATTGTCAGCAGGCAAAAGATACAAGTAACCCAAAGCACGGTGCGAAATATAATAATCAGGCACGGCTGCCACTACCTTTTCATTGTAGATAATAGAGTTTTCCGGCTGATGCTGATCTTCATACAATTTGGCCAATCTTCTATAAAAACTGATTTGTGCTTTTACCGGAAGTTTCTCCGGATTATGCAAAATGCTGTCTGCTTTTAACATTGCTTTTGCAATTTCATTTTTAGATTGCGCCTCGTTAAAATCCAAGTATAGATTATAAACTTTGGTATTGTATTGTGCAAAAGCAGGAGCCAAACCAATCATCAGCAGAAATAGGAATACTGTTTTTAGCATGATAAAAATCAGGATCGGTATAAATCCTGAAAGCAAGTTACAGTATATTTTTAAGTCATGCTTCTTTTACAGATAAAAAAATATAGGCCTTCCAGGATTATTCCATGAACAACCGCAATACCGCTATTTTAGTGGTAAATTTTTTTTTGTGGTTTTAGCTTGAGTTATACTATTTTCAATACAGCCAGTTGTAAGTACCGGATTAAATTCTACCGGTAAAAACAGTACCGTCAGTGTATTGAATGAGCAAACGCAGGCGGGTAAGAAAATAGTAGGCAAGGTGATGGATTTATCCCAAAACCTAACAGTTTATTAAGCAATTATAGCGACATTGCGCCACAAAAAAGAATGTTAAAAATTAGCAATGGTCAAGTACTCAGCAGTAAAAAAAAAGCTGCAAATTGAAGTGGACAAGGCCACAAATAATGGCTTGGCCCATCTTACCCACTATTTTCAAAATTATGTCAATGGTGTTTCGCAGCACTATAAGCAACCTGCAATAGACTATTTATATTCGTTAAGTGAACATTTGAACCTTGTGGAAGAGTCGCAAATGCAGCTTTATCTACCAATGAAGTTTGATGTTCCGTTTCCACCACCCCAAACTTACGACTTTACATTTATTGACCTTTTTGCGGGAATTGGCGGTTTCCGAATCCCATTGCAAGAGTTGAAAGGCAAATGTGTGTTCACTTCTGAATTTAATTTTCATGCCCAACGGACTTATGAAATCAACTTTGGCGAAGTTCCCTTTGGGGACATTACAAAACTTGATTTGAACATCGTGCCAAAACACGATGTGCTAACGGCAGGTTTTCCATGCCAGCCTTTCAGCATATCTGGTAAAATGAAAGGTTTTGAAGACACCAGGGGAACACTTATCTACAACGTTTTTCAAATAATTGAAATGCGCAAACCCAAGGTTGTTTTCCTTGAAAATGTAAAGCATTTAGTCTATCACGACAAAGGAAACACTCTAAAAACCATAATAAAGGACTTAGAATTATTAGGTTATAAAGTTTCGTGGAAAGTGCTGAACGCATCTGAATTTGGCGTGGCTCAAAACAGGGAAAGGCTTGTTATTATTGGACATCAATCAGAATGTTTTGACTTTAACAAGTTGAAAACAAAACCCAAACCAACACTGAAAGACATTTTGGATAAAAGTGTTGAGTTTGAATATTTAGACGAACCTTTTACTCTTATTGAAGATTTTAAAGTGCAAGAATCGGGGTTGATTTTTATTGGTTATCGCAACAAAACAATTCGTAAAGCAGGTGTAAGACCAGGAACTGAACATTTATCACGGGTACATAAACAACCGAATAGGATTTATTCAACAGAGGGTTTGCACCCAGCCCTTCCTTCACAAGAATCATCAGGAAGGTTTTGGATTTATGACGAAGGACGAGTGAGAAAATTGACAATCAATGAGTGTTATAAAATAATGGGCTTTCCTGAAAAATTTATAAAAATAAATAACACGGCAGAATTATATCGCCAAATTGGCAACTCTGTATGCGTTCCAATGATTAAAGAAATCGGAAAACAGATTATAGCCCAACTTCTATAAATGGCAGCAGCAACGACAACAGAATATTTAAATGAACAATACAATAATGCTATGTCAATTGTTGGTTCAAATGAAATAATTACAAGCGACTTAAACGAAGCAGAACAAGCATTATTAAATATAATTTTACAATATTCAGAATCTGCAAAAGGCGTATTGACTGTTTTTATTACCAGTATCGTTTACAAAATATCACATCCTGAACAAGACATAAGAAACCACCAAGAAGGCATCCCAAACGGATATTCGGGAAGAACATTTGATAGCAAAAACATAACGCCATTTTTAAAACAATGCAGGTTTCCTGCAATGGCCGAAAGTGGTTGGCTTACACGCTCATTGGAACAAAAAGTACCTTATGACCAAAATTACACAGGAGCAATTAATCCAAGTGGTTTAAAAGCTGCATTCTTAATCTTACTGGAAAATATTCAAAACGGTGCAGATTGCATAGGATATTTGTGTTACATACTTCAAGGCCTTATCATTAAACGAAATCAACACATTATTGATTTAGCAAAACCCACAACACTTTCCATCAATTCAATTTTAGGAATTTTAGACCAGCATTTTCATTCTTTATATAAAGCAGAAGGTGCATCGAGACTTCCGGTTTTGGCATTTTACGCCATTTACCAATGTTTAATAAACGAAGCAAAACGTTTTGAAAACAAACAACTTCTTCCAATTGAAAGTCATACGTCAGCAGATGCTAAAAGTGGCAGAATTGGCGACATAGAAATTATTGACGAAAATAACCGTGCATTTGAAGCAGTAGAAGTTAAGCATGGGATTACAATATCACTTCAGCTTGTTTTAGATGCTTATTCCAAGTTTCAGACGACTGCGGTAAACCGTTATTATATTTTATCAACTGCGCCACAAGCGGACAAATACGAATCGGACAAAATCCAAGCTGAGATACATCGTATTAAAAATATTCATGGCTGCCAATTAATCGTAAATGGAATCATGCCATCCTTAAAATATTATTTGCGTTTGCTTGACAATACTTTTGAGTTTATTGACAAGTATGTTAACCTTTTGGAAAATGACACAGCCTTGAAATATGAACACAAGGAAAACTGGAATAAAATTATCAGCAAACTAAACTAAAAGCTTTTCAACTACAACGGTACAAAAAAATCGAACCATAAAAAAGGGCTTTAGTTTATTGTGAACAAAGACTAACACCACACCTTTTAACTGATTTTTAGTTATTCTTTAAGACGACACTACCTAAGTAGTACCGTAATACAAACTTTAAACCGTTAGCCGCTATAGTTTTATAAACTACACAAACCTCAATTCAAAACAAATTATCCACAGCCTTGCAAAAAATGTGTCCGATCAAAATATGCATTTCCTGAATCCGGGCAGTAATATCTGAAGGAACAACAATATTCAAATCGCACAAAGCATTCATCTTCCCGCCATCGCGGCCCGATAAGCCTAAAGTTTTGCAGCCTGCTTTTTTTGCAGATGCCAATGCTTTTAAAACATTAGCGCTGTTGCCGCTGGTAGAAATCGCCAGAAAAAGATCACCTGGCTGGGCCAATGCTTCCAACTGTCTGCTAAAAACATGCTCAAAGCCATAATCATTGCTGATGGCTGTTAAAGCAGAAGTATCGGTAGATAAAGCTATGGCAGCCAAAGCTTTCCGTTCTTTAACAAACCTTCCGGTAAATTCTGCGGCAATATGTTGTGCGTCTGATGCACTTCCGCCATTCCCGGCAATCAATAATTTGTTGCCCTTTAAAACCGTTTCGGTAATCATCGCGCAGCCATTTTCTATCGGTAAAAGAAGCATTTCGATTACCTTGCCGATCAATTGCTGATGGCTGTATAATTCTTCTGCTATCATTTTTAACTGTTGTTTTCCATATCTTCCATAATTTCTTTAACGGAAGTCGTGGCGCTTCCAACCCGCCTGATCACGATGGCGGCCGCATGGTTGGCCAGTTCGCAGGCTTCTTCCACCGTAAAACCCAAAGCAATAAAATAAGCCAAAGTAGCCAGGACGGTATCGCCTGCGCCGGTAACATCAAATACTTCTGTGGCTTTGACATCAAACAAGGCATAACTATTTTTGGTGAGAAGGGCAATCCCCTCTTCCGATAAAGTTACCACCAGGTAGGTAGCCTCTGTCAGTTCAAACATTGCTGCCGCTGCATTTTTCAGGTCGGCAGTGGTGCTGATTTTTTCAGATTTTACCGCTTGCGCCAGTTCTTTTTTATTGGGTTTGATGATGAAAGCACCTTTGTACTTGGCAAAATCCAATCCTTTCGGATCAACGATCACTTTTTTGTCAATGGATTTACAATGCGTCAAAATTCGGGTACAAAGCGAAGGGGACAGAACGCCTTTGTTGTAATCAGAAAATAAAACCAGGTCAACCCGTTCAAAAAGCGGCAGTATCTTGCTAAATAAACCGTCCTCATTTGCTTTGCTGATCGGTTCCGTAACTTCCCTGTCCACCCGCACAATTTGGTGGCTGCCTACAATGACACGTGTTTTGATCGTCGTTGGCCTTTTTAAATCAACTACAATGCCGGTGGTGTCCGCGTTTTCATCTGTTAAAACTTTCAACAGCTCTTTTCCGGCCTGGTCTTCCCCAATAATACCTGCAACAATTACCTCGGCCCCAAACGATAATAAATTTTGCGCCACGTTTCCGGCACCGCCCAGAGTGCTCGATTCTTTTTGCACGTTCACAATGGGGACAGGCGCTTCCGGCGATAAACGGCTGGCATCGCCCCAAATGTACTGGTCAACCATCAGGTCGCCAATAATCAGCATTCGTGGCGGTTTTGCTTGGTTTGTCAGGGAACGTATTTTGTTTAGCAGCATGCTGTTTTTATGGCAAAAATATTATTTAAGTTTAAGGAACGAAATCTAATGACGACAGAAGTTTTTAAATGGATTGAAAGTCAAAACTGCAGTCAAGATTTTATGCTGCTAAAAGAAGCTCAACGGTACGATCAGTTCAAATCTGTTCGGGCTATTTCCACCGAACAGGTCAGGGTCTGTTAAACGGGAATAACGAAAACCGAAAGTAAAAGGCAGTTCGTTCCATATACTGGAATCAAAATAAACTTCCGTTCCGGCAGAACGAAAATTGGCTTTAAAAGCTTGTCCGTTAGTGTAAACATCAGCAGCATGCGTGTAATCATAAAACAAGTTGACACGAATGCGCAGCAGGTAAAAAAAGTTGGTAAAACCGGCATCAGGATAAGCAACCGGGAAATGATAATTAACGCTCAGCTTGTTCATCCTGCTAAAATTTTCGGCCGTGTAACCTCTGGAAAAGGGGAGTTGGTTTGAAAAAAGACTAATGCCGTTGGCACCACTGTGTTGCTGATAAGCGGCATTGAAAACCAAGCTGTTGTTTTTAAAAATCCCGGGGAAATAAAAGTAAGCGTTCGTCAAAAACTGGTTGGCGCTGTAACTGGAAATTGCTGTTTTATAATTAAGGGTGATGGTTTGCGCCAGAGTTGGATAGATCTGTTGATAAGCTTTCTGGTTCTGGCTGCTGAAACGGACCGTATTGTCTAAATAGCTGTAAGCCCTCGTGCCCAGCGAAGCCTGAACGGCACCTTGATAAGCGCTTTGGTTATAAACATAATTGCTGCCCAAACTCAAATTGCTAAAAGTCCTGCCATTGCTAAAAGTAAGCGGAACCGTAAAACCGCCCTGTATCTGCGTTTCGTTCCAATAAATGTTGTTGCCGCGGTATAAGGACTTTCGATTGAAAGTATAACTAATGCCGCCGGACAAATAAGGGAATAAAGCGCCATAAACCGCATCAAAGCCTATTTCTTTATAACCCTCGTTCCGGTTATAAGTGCCGTAAAGCTCCGATTGAAAGGTATTGAGGATATTTTCACCGGCTAAAGAAAGCGTGTAATCCGGGTCATTAAAAGCGGGAATTAAACTGTGAAAATTAAACAAGTTTGAAGCACCTCCATATTTTTTGACCAGAAAATTTTTATCAGGGACGGAAGCCAGCAAGTTTGCATTGTTCTTCTCCAAATCCGTAATATTTAGATCAGAAGGAGGCAAGGCCAATTCGGTTTCCGAAACCGGCTGCCAGTTGATTTCGTTTTTTTCGATTTGATGCAGTTGATAACCCGTTGCAGTAAAACTATTATATAGGACCTGATGATTGTTTACGGTTGCCTGGTAATTACCAATAACTGAATTTAAATCCTTGTTTTTAAGCTGATACAATTTTTTGTCCGATAAAAGAAGCATGTATAATTCATCGTTTTTCTCCGAAGAGGCCGTAAAATAAACCGAATCTTTTCTGATCGTTGGAAAGCCGATCACCCGAAAACCATAAGGTGTAAGATTTTGGACATTTCCATTTGTAAGATTGATTTTGGCCAAACCCATCCTGCCTTTTGTGTTGCGCACGGCAGCAATTGCAGTTTCATTGTTCAGGAATTTAGGATAAGTATAAATCAGGTTTTGTAGGTTCGGAACGGAATCTATTACTTTTCCATTTGCAGCATCCAGCAAATACAGTTGGCTTTTTCCCTGCGGGGATTGCAAAACGGCAATAATTGTTTTACCATCTTCACTTAGATCAGGAGAGAAATATTTACTTCTTTTGGTGATGGTTTTCTGTGTTCCGGTTGCCACGTCCAGCAACTGCAGACTGCTGTAGTCTTTGTATCCCCAACGCAGATCAGGTCGGTAAGCGGCATAAACGATTTTTCCGTTACGGTATGAAAACTGGTTGTCCAGCGAAGCGTCCCGTATCCTGACCGCTTTTTCTGTTGTGCCAGTCCTCAACACAAATTCATGAACTTTGCTATAGGTAGATTTTACATAGATAAAAGAAGTATCGTTGATAAAAGCAGGAAATTCCTGATCGGCCACAAAATGTTTGGGCTGTTCTTGTTTTTTATCTTCTGCGGAAAATTGATTTTTAAAATAATCCAACGCTTGCATCCTGAACCGCGGATAACTAACACCAGAATATTTTTTTATGGCTCCGCAAAAAGTGCTTTTTACCGCTGCTGCATCCTGTGTTGTTTTTTTCCAGAAATCATCACCGTATTTTTCCCTTCCGTAAGCAACCAGCATGTAACCTAAAGGATAATGATCAGGCACAAAATCCCGGTACGAACCATTGCGCAGCTTCATCCAGCTATAATTTTTATCGGCCGCCCAAAGTGAGCGGTAGCCATTGAAATAAAAAGGCAAGCGGCCACGGCCTTGTCTGCTGGTTAAAGTCTCGTTAAAAACAGCATCTCCTTCGTAAAACCAGTTGGGCACGGTCAAGGTGCTGAGGACTGCTTGTCCGCCTTCCCCAAAAACAACATGGAAAAACCTGGTCAGCCCGACATCAAAATTATTGTACTGCTGCACGTGCCGGTATTCGTGGATGGCCAATTGGTCTGCCCAGCGCAAACTCCCCAGCTCAAAACTGTTCTGGTCGGGTGTTAAATAATACTCACTGCGAAAAGGGGCAAGGCCGACATAACCATTGGAAATGGTAGTTTGATTTTGGAGGACAATATTGATTTTTTTCTGCCGGAAACCAATAGTGGGGGCAATGTCATGGTTCATGTAATCAATAATGTTGGCTACGCGGTTTGCAGAAGAATCCAAGCCTCGGGGAAAAATCACCCTTGCTGCCGGTGTGTTGATCTGGTCCCATTTGATGGAAGGCGGGTTGCCGCCAAAAGTTTGTGCATAAATTTTGTTCAAAAAAAAGGTTGATAAAAACAGTAGTACAGTAAATTTGAAAAAGACTGACATTTAGAAATGATTTTACAGGACGGAAATTAATCAAATTATTTAGTTTTAAGCCGCACTGATTTGTCATCCTGATCGCAGCGGAAGGATTTTCACCAAATTTATTTTTCTTGTGCGTTCTTTTGCTTGATCAAAAGAACCAAAAGATCAAGCATTTCGGATCTCCTCCGGACGGCATTCAGCCCCACGCGCCTGGGTGCAGACCTTGCAAAGCGATAGCACGCGGATGATTAAAGCGATAAGTCTTCGCCCTGGTGCGGGAAGGCCCGACAAAACGCCCGGAGGGATCGGGTTTGTCTTGACTTTTTGGTTCTTTTTGGTCAAGCAAAAAGAACGTTAATGGAAGCAAACAAAGGTTTGCTTAAACTATGACTTGATAGTTGATTGGGCCTTCGCCCTTTGCTTTTTACGTTCTTTTGTCTTGACACAAAAGAACCAAAAAGTCAAGAATGCCGGATCGCCTCCGGGCGGCATTCAGCCCCACGCTCCTGGGCGGTTACCGTTCTAATTGACAGCCAAGTACAGGCCGAAGCGATAGGTCTCCGCCCAGGTGCGGAAAGGCCGGACAAAACGCCCGGAGGGATCGGGTTTGTCTTGAATTTTTGGTTCTTTTTGTTCAAGCAAAAAGAACGTTAATACAGGCAAACAAAGGTTTGCTTAAATCATGACTTGATAGTTGACGGGACTTCGCCCTTTGCTTTTTACGTTCTTTTGCCTTGATACAAAAGAACCAAAAGATCAAGAATGCCAGATATCCTCCGGGCGGCATTCAGCCCAACGCGCCTGGGTGAAGACCGTTCTAATTGTTACCGTTATGGTTGTTATTCTGGCATTGTACAAATGGGCAATTGTCATGAAGGTTTCCACTAAAAAGCCTTCTACAATAACATGACACGCCGTTATCCAAAACTCCTAACTTTGCGGCTTGTTAAGCAACCATCATGGCTAAAATTTCCATAAATCTAACAACCGGTTCAATCCAGCAGGAAGAAATTATCGTTGGCATTGATCTCGGCACAACCAATTCGCTCGTAGCTTTTATCAATCCTGATAAAAATCCGCAGGTCATCAACGATACCGGCAAAGGTGTGCTGGTGCCATCCATTATCCATTTTGATGCACAAGGCGAAATTACTGTTGGAAACGAAGCCAAAAATTATTTGATCAGCGAGCCGCAAAACACGATTTTTTCGGTGAAAAGGTTGCTGGGCCGGTCTTACAAAGACGTAGCGGATTACCAAAACTTCTTTTCCTATAAAATTATTGATGACGATACCGAAAGCTTGGTCAAAATTAAAGTCGGCGATACTTTTTACACGCCGGTAGAACTTTCGGGATTAATTTTGAAAGAACTAAAAGAACGTGCAGAACACGCCATCAAAACACCGGTAAACCGGGCAGTCATCACCGTTCCGGCTTATTTTAACGATTCGCAAAGACAAGCTACCCGCGATGCCGGAAAGCTGGCCGGTTTGGATGTGCTGCGGATTGTGAACGAACCAACGGCTGCAAGTCTGGCTTACGGCATTGGTTTAAATCCCGAAGAAACTAAAACCATTGCGGTTTACGATTTAGGCGGAGGGACTTTTGATGTTTCTATCCTGCAAATCCAAAATGGGATTTTTGAAGTTTTGGCAACTAACGGCAATACTTTTTTAGGCGGGGATGATTTCGACTGGTTGATTGTAAACTATTGGATCGAAAAAAACAACTTGCAAAACCAGCCCGATCTACCGCAGCAGGAATTAAGATTAAAAGCCGAAGAAGCCAAAAAAGCTTTTGTACACCAAAGTCTGTTTAATGAAAAGATCGGCGACATCTGGTGTACGATTGATCTTGAAACTTTTGAAACACTCATTTTACCAAAAGTAGAAGAAACGATACAAAGCTGCCGAAGTGCTTTAAAAGATGCAGGATTGGAAGTCAACCAGATTGGTGAAGTGGTGATGGTTGGCGGTTCTACACGGACGGCATTGGTGAAAAAAATGGTTTCTGAATTTTTTAAACGACCGGTTCATGATGAAGTAAACCCGGATGAAGTAGTCGCTTTGGGCGCAGCAATCCAGGCCGATATTTTAGCCGGAAACAGGACAGATATTTTACTGCTCGATGTTACGCCGCTTTCGCTTGGCATCGAAACGATGGGCGGTTTGATGGATGTGATCATTCCGCGCAACGCAAAAATCCCGACCAAAGCCGGAAGACAATATACAACTTCCATTGACGGACAAGTGAATATGAAAATTGCGGTTTATCAAGGCGAACGCGACCTGGTGAAAGAGAACCGAAAATTGGCCGAATTTGACCTGAAAGGGATTCCTTCCATGCCTGCCGGTTTCCCAAAAGTGGATATTAACTTTTTGTTGAATGCGGACGGTATTTTAACCATTCAGGCTGTCGAACTTCGTTCTGGCGTAAAACAAGAAGTAGAAGTGAAACCGGCTTATGGTTTAACCGATGCAGAAGTTGAGCAAATGCTGATGGACAGCTTGACGCATGCACAAGAAGACGTGAAACAACGGATGCTGATCGAAGCCCGGACAGAAGGCGAACAGATGGTTTATACGGCAGAACGTTTTATACAGAAGAACGTAGCGTATTTGGAAGCAACAGAAATTACGGATACGCTGAAATTAGTGGCCGAACTGAAAGAATCACTGACTTTGGGCGATAAAGATTTGATTTTAAAAGCAGTAGATACGTTAAATGAATTCACCCGGCCGTTTGCAGAACGTTTGATGGATCAGGCAGTCAGCACGGTGATGAAAGGCAAAAGTGTAGAATAAGTATAGCTTTTATTTTGCCGGAAATTTTGCTCAATGTAAATTGAATTTATAGTTTTATCGGAATTATAACCCGGAAATATGGATAGAAAACTTACACCAACCAATGCTTTTTTTACAGTGCTAATTTCGTTGTCGGCCTGGTTTGCGGTTGTGATGCAGTTTATAATTTCTGTGCCTGAATATTTAGGAAAAGGACGGACACTTGGCGGAAGTTTTGTGCAATTGTTGAGTTATTTCACCATTGAAACTAATATTCTGGTAGCTTTTAGTTTAGCCGTGGTTTTGCTGGTCCCCAAGACAAATTTAGGCAAGTTTTTTTCAAAAATTTCTACAGCTACTGCTATTGCGGTTTACATTACAATTGTAAGTTTAGTTTACAATTTGGTGCTGCGGCAATTCTGGCGCCCAAAAGGATTGTATAAACCTGTGGATGAATTATTGCATCTTGTGGTACCTGTTTTATACATTTTATATTGGGTTTTTCTGCTGCCAAAACAAGGTTTGAAGTGGGAACAACTATGGGGATGGCTGATTTTTCCATTCGCCTACCTAATTTACATTATTGTTCGCGGAGCCGTTTCTGGTTTTTATCCTTATTTTTTTGTGGATATAAAGCAATTCGGATATGCCCAGGTAGCTATAAATTCAATATTATTGCTGCTGGTTTTTACTCTTTTTGGTGCTTTATTTATTTTTACCGGGAGGAAATTAACCCGAAAAAGCAGATTCCCATCATAAAGTATGCTTCTTTTACCTTATGAAAATCAATATTGGAACATTTGATTTCTCAAACCTTGAAACATTGTTGATTTCGTTATCAAGTTATGGATACAAAACAAGCTTACAATATTTGGGCAAGTCAGTATGATACTAATCAAAATAAAACCCGAGACCTGGAAGGGCAGGTTTTAAAGCAAGCACTGGATAAATTTTATTTTGAAAATGTTTTGGAAATTGGCTGCGGAACAGGAAAAAATACCGAATGGCTGCTTACTAAAGCAAAGCGCATAACGGCTGTTGATTTATCTGAGGAAATGCTTGCTAAAGCAAAAGTAAAAGTAAATTCTGAACAAGTTAAATTCATACAAGCGGACATTGACCAAACTTGGATGTTTGCAAATCAAACTTATGACCTGGTAACTTTTAGTTTGGTTTTAGAACATATTGAAAATCTTGAAGCTGTTTTTCAAAAAGTTTCTGCTGCTTTAAAACCCGGTGGTTTTTGTTACGTTGGCGAGCTTCATCCTTTTAAACAATATTCGGGAACGAAAGCAAGGTTTGATACAGAAGCAGGCCGGCAAATTGTTGATTGTTATACGCATCACATTTCTGATTTTGTTAAAAGTGCCGAAATTGCCGGTTTGGTACTTGCAACCTTGGATGAACATTTTGACGATAACAACAAAACAACAATACCAAGGATATTAAAGCTTGTTTTTACAAAATCTTAAAATACAAAGCTATTTTTACCGCATAAAAAAAGGCAACCGGAATTGCCTTTTTTTATATCAAACAAAAATGAAAGTTATTCGTCGTTTCCAGCTGCTTCCCTGATCGCTTGTTGTTCTTTTAATTGCTCCACATTATTGGAATCGTGAAACTTGTCGGTGTTTCCGGCAAAGTATTCCAGGATATTGGCAATGGCATCCAGGTTATCTGCAATACGTTGGTGCATGTCCGGCAATTCTTTTTCTAATCTTTTATCGCCCAGGTCCATATTGTCAACTTCAATTTTTCCTATTTTTTGAATGATTGCCTGTTGGCTATTTTTCAGGTCTTCCAACTCATGGACGATTTTTTCCATGGTGGCAAATTTTTTCAAGGTATCCATTGTGCTTTGTTTATGGGTGAAATTTATATTTCCGTACTTTAACGAACGCTGCTTTAACAATAAAGTTTTACAGGATGACAGTAAACCAATCTTGTAAATATCAAATTCAAAGTTTTGGTTTGCTTTAAAAGATGAGCCGACGACGGGAATCGAACCTGCGACCTACTCATTACGAATGAGTTGCTCTACCATCTGAGCTACGTCGGCATCAAACACCTAAGTTATTTATTTAGGCGGGAAATCACAGAAATAAAATTGACAAAAGCAGAATTAAAATTAACTGTTGGTCAATGTTTTTTGTAACCCTGTATATTCTATTAACGTATTAAACATTAATTCTCTCTCACATAGGTTTATAATTGGTTGAAAGCATCTTAAACTCCCCGTTTAAGATGCTTTTTATTTATTGGGAAATTTGGGACTAATGCTTCTTTTAGCATAACATTTTATGTAAGTCCTTGATCTTTAAACCAAACCTCTTCCGGCACAGGATTAAAATTTTCCATCAGATTTACTAATTCCAGAGGATCGTGACTGCTTAAAACGAGTTTGCGGTTGGCAGGTTTTAGGAAACGGTTCTCTGCCATCACGTCCATCTGCTTCAGCAAAAAATCATAAAAACCATTTACGTTAAGCAGGCCGGTTGGTTTGTTGTGCAAGCCTAATTGCAGCCAGGTCAACACTTCAAAAAATTCTTCGAGTGTACCGAAACCGCCGGGCAACGTGATGATGCCGTCGCAAAGTTCGTTCATCAGTTGCTTCCTTTGGTGCATGTTTTCCACCACGTGCATTTCCGTTAAACCTTTGTGGCCAACTTCTTTGTCCATCAAAAAACCCGGGATCACGCCGATGGCTTTGCCGCCACGTTGTAAAACGGCATCGGCTATCAATCCCATCACGCCAACTTTTCCTCCGCCAAAAACCAAGCAAATATTGCGGTCAACCATTATTTCCGCCAGTTGGCTGATCGCTTCTTTCAGTTGTTCATCACCGTTAAAATTTGCCCCGCAGAAAACACAAATAGATTTCATCTTCCTAAAGTCGGGATTGTACCGGAATTGAAAGAATTTTTAATAAAAAAGAAGATGACATATTTATTTTTGTTATCTCAACGATAGGAGAGATATTTTTCAGAGTGTCTAAATTTCTAGAATTGAAAGAAGCCTTCTTCCAAGGGTCAAAAACAAAGCAGCAAGCAAAACCTGCAACTTGTTCGTTGCGGATGAGTGGGTTGCAGGTTTTATTTTATTACATATTAATATCCTGATTGATGACACAAGTTTAGATTTTCTACTATTTTGAATTTAAGTTTGTTTGGTTCTTTTATTACTGGAAAATTGCAGGACAATGCTTCTTTTACCCTATAAAAACACTTATAGCAGATTTTATCTTTAAAAAGCATTGTGAAATTTATAGGTTTTTGTGCCATAAAAGAAGTATTAAAATTGTGCTGGTTTCTTTAACAAGCTTTATGTTTAAAGTGGTGAACAAGAAATTATATCTGCTTAAAATATTGAAAAACATATTGATTGGAACGGTGCCACAAATACTTGCAAAAAAACAATTAATACAAACTGTTGCAACCTGAAACCTCGTTTGCACGGATAAAATTAAACCCTAATTTTATTGTGATCATTTTATCAAACTTCTAATTTTTGTTCTATGCGATCTATCCATCACAAAGCCCTGAGCATAGGGATTGCCTTTATCATAACAATTTCTGCCTGTAAAAACAGCACCGGAAACCTGGCAACCAATACTATGCCCGACAGCAATAGCACTGCTCCCGTTGAAACCAAAAGCCCCAACAGTCAATACAAGCCTGCTTTTGCCGGTCAAACCCGGGCTCCCGGGGTCAAAACAAAAACGCCTTTGTCGGTTATGGTTATCAACGGCGCCCTACAATCCCCCTGGGCTATTTGCAATTTACCGGACGGACGTTTCCTGATCACTCAAAAGGCTGGGACTATGCTTATACTAAAGCCTGAAGGTAAACCGGACAAGAAAATAACTGGTTTACCAACGGTATTGGCCGAAGGACAAGGCGGGTTATTAGATGTAAACATTGACCCATCTTTTGCCACCAACAGGATGATTTACTGGGATTATGCAGAACAAACTTCTGACGGTTCTTTACTGGCCGTTGCCAAAGGAAAATTAGCTGCCGACGAAAGCCATGTGGAAAATGTTACGGTAATCTACCGTGCTACTCCTACTTATAAAGGCGGCCTTCAATATGGTTCGCGTATTTTGTTCGACAAGCAAGGCAACTTGTTTGTCAGTACCGGAGAACGCGGGGCAAACGATATTCGCGTAAAAGCGCAAGACTTAAGTGCAGCTATCGGAAAAGTTCTCCATATCACGACAGAAGGCAAAGCCGTTCCGGACGGCCCTTTTGCCAATACCGCTAATGCCAGGCCTGAAATTTATGCTTACGGTTTTCGCAACCCGGAAGGTATGGCCTGGAACCCGCAAACTGGTGAATTGTGGGAGGACGAGTTTGGGCCGCGCGGCGGGGATGAAATAAACATTATCCGGCCTGGAAAAAATTACGGATGGCCTGTCGTTACTTATGGGATCGAATATAGCAGTGAAAAAGTAGGCGAAGGCATACAGCAGAAAGCCGGAACAGAGCAACCCGTTTATTATTGGGACCCCAGCATATCACCTTCGGGTATTGCTTTTTACAATAGCGATGTCATCGCCGAATGGAAAGGCAATTTGTTTGTAGGCGGACTTGGTGGAACGCACATTGCCCGCTTGGTGATCAAAGACAATAAAGTGGTAGGCGAAGAAAGGTTATTGGCAGACAAAGGCGAACGTTTCCGGGCACTGACTGAGGGGAAAGATGGCGCATTGTATACCGTAACCGATGGCGGCAAATTGTACAGGATCGCAAAGAAATGATCAGCCATTATTTTGTTATGATTTCTCCCAAAACTGTTTTTGCAGGTGAGTTAGGTAAATGAGGAATAATATTAGGATCTGTTAAAATTGATGTCCGAAAAATACCATGCTTCTTTTACCGGGTAAAAATTGGTGCCGTGCATTCTATCTTTAAAAAAGTATGAAAAAGTTTATCAGTTTTTAGGGTATAAAAGAAGCATGAAAAACAGGCCTGACAAAATTCAAACAAGCGCTCAAAAACCCTATTAACAGGCAGCAGCCTTTTAAAAGCTCAGGATGATTTACCTTTTTGAATTCGGTCATCCGTTACTGCTTCCATTCCCATGCTTCCCCAAAAAAGCCTGCCCGGTTTACTTTGCCCGGATAAACTGGGCTGGGAGGGGTGTTCAGGTCTATGATCGCCCAATCCGGCAACATGGGTATTTGCTTGGCGTTGTTTAAAAAGGACGCATCCCGAAAGGTAAAACCGCTGTTTAAAACCACATATTTTTGCCGGTTCAAAGGATTTGGACAGATCATGATCAAGGCATGGTCTTTAGAGGAATAAGTCGAATCTCCGGCATGAATATTTTCAGTGTCCCATTTCAAAGGAAGCTTGTTTTTGATCTTTGAAATAACCTTGTTGCTTTCCGCATCCCCAAAAACAATTAAATTGGAAGAAAGGTCTGCCGATGTTATATCAATATCATCTTTGACCACCGCATCTCCACGAAACTGTCTTCTCCATTGTACAAGAAAACGGTCTAATTCTGATTTCGACCATTGATCAAGCCGTTCATTCTTACTCTTGCCGGTTGGCCTTACCACTATAAAAGCCGACATAAAGGCATCGTCAATCGGGCCTTGCAGGCCATGTTTTTTAACCACTGCCGGCTTTGATGCACCCATGACCCATTTTTTGTTTTCCTGATGGAAATTCATGTTTGTTTGTTGAGGCAACTGCTTTAATGGAATGGAAATGCCATCAATATGGACAACAATTGGCTTTGTTAAATTGACCACAGTGGATAAAACAGAAGGGCTTAAGCTCAATGCCGAAACATTGGTGGTTTTTAAGGTGATGGTTTGATCTGTAATTGTTCCGTCCACTCTTGCTTTTTCCCAATGCTCCTGGAGTGCATCCACCGTTATCCAATACATTTTGTTGTATTTAAGGGTATAAGTAGTGAAATGCAGATTGTTTGGTGCCGGCCTTTTTCCTTTTGCCGATTCTATTTCCAGCAGGCTGTCCACTATTTTGGCAGATGCCGGATGATAGGCATGACCGGTATTCGGGCCGATGATACGGGTGAGGGAAAGCCCTTCCGGTTTCATGGCCCTTTCCATCACATCGGCAGCTTGTTTTTGAAGGTCCTTGTCGCCGTTGTAGGCAATGATCGGAAGATTGGAAAGGTTACTGGCATAGTCGGTACAATCATACAAATGCAAGAGCTTTTTTTCGTACCAGTTAGGGTGAAGCGTTTCTTTGTCCAACAGCAGGAATTCTGTGGTTTCTGCAAAGCCTGCACCCGGATTTGCGGCCAGCCACCAATCCGGGTAATGGACAGCAAAGTGCCATACTGCTGCGCCGCCCATAGAAAAACCCCTGTCCACCAGTCCGTTTTCATTGATCAGATAATGCTTTTTTACATCCTCCAATGCTTCCAGTGCATCTGCTTCCCCGGCAAACTTAAAACCGTTGCAGTACCTGCCGTATGGGTACAGCATGATCGTGTTTTTCATGGCAGGCATGGCAGGAAAGAACCCTTTTCCATTGGCCATAAAATTCAGTTCGGACAGATTTTCCCCACGGCCATGAAACCAAAAGGAAAGGTTGAACTTAGCTCCTTTTACGGCATAATTTTCTGGTATGCTAAGCCCATAAGGCTGGACAGAACCGTCTATTTTAGAAATATATCCTCTTACAACTTCCCCCTTCTGCGTTGTCCAGGGCGCCTTTCCTGCAATCAACTCTGTTGCGCGCTGCATGCCTTCCTTCAACAGGTTTTGGGCTGAAACGACTTCTTTGATGTTGAAAAACTCCTGGTATTTAAGTGCATAGTCAACTGCTTTATAATAGATCAACACATCAGGCAGCAGGTCATTGGTAAATTTGTCCCGCTTCGATTTTGATTGATCAATTATCTTCGCAAACTCCTGTAATCCTGCTGTCAATTCCTGTTTCTCCTTATCAGGAATTTGGATCCCGATAGCAGGGATTCTTCT
>JAABUS010002374.1_pt1 | contig 35925 bp, 32 predicted proteins | sample 5560161 | NCBI WGS metagenome assembly JAABUS01 (sample SAMN10711885, study PRJNA513376) | rock metagenome | isolation source: Antarctica rocks | place: Antarctica: Victoria Land, Trio Nunatak nord | collected 2016-01-04
GGTGTTGGATGGCGCAAGCTGGACGGTAAAATGATGGTGTGAGGCATATTGGAGAATCGTTTCGTGACTGCGATGTGCTTCCTTACGGTGTTGGGAACGCGTAAGGCTAGTGAAATGGTGGAGGTCGATGGGAAGAGTATCGAATACACGGTTATATCCAGAGAGTCTTGATTCTGACATTTTTAGACCAACGTGATACTACCGGGTGGGAAACCATCAAACCCACAGCGGAAGGATCCGCATTGGGAATGCATTGCCCATCTCCCGTCTTATCGATAGCGTCTTGAGTTTCATACTTGATGTCTCGAGCTGCGAGGCTGAGGGGTTGGACACGGTTAGGGCTAGAGGAAGGATCGGTGGTGGTGTAGGCGGCGTTAGCGACGCGTTTCGAATCTGGAAACACGTAGGGCTGGTGGAAGTTGCAAAGACATTTCGTGGTGGCGTTTTGGATATTCTGGGTGCAGAGGGTTGAACGAATTGTGCTCGTATCAGTCGCCACGATACGTTTTGTCTATGGCGGGTTTTGATCACATGAGGTTGAGATTTGTACATTCTTGCAAATTGCATTGCTGACATTGCTATCATACGGTTATGCGCTTGCGCGGGTTTGCTCATTGGTAGTAGCTCCATCTAACCAGTCTGCTGTGGCGTGATCTCGTCCTCGAGTGGCAAGTTGCATCTCAAAGCGGATTGTTGCTATCATGCAAGCTTTGCTTGTCCTTGGGATTGACTGTAAGGCGGCTACATATAATCGCAGCGTTAGCGTCAGATTGTCGGGAGAATCAGACTACGCCCTGTTTATGCGGGGCTGACGACTTTCGACGCAACCTGCAGGCAGCTCAAGGAATGTGGCATATGACGATGCATTCGCGTTATCTGGTCACTCCAAAACCGGGCGACCATGCACGATCGTTGAACGAACCATAGTGTTCTCCACATCCTGGTGGACAAGGATCAACACCAGGAGCCTATTCCATCGATGAATAACTTGAATAACTTCCCGCGCGTGACGGTACTCGACCTTGCCAGTAAGGGTCTTTCGGTGGCACTGGCGGTGGCTGCCTTGGAGAAACTCCGTAGTAAGCCGGCTGCTGCTGTTTGTATCTGCGCTCTCTTTCCCTCAAGTCCTGCTCGTAGAGGCTGTCCCGACCCGCGTAGTAGGGCTTCTCACGCCGCTGCTGCCTAAGAGACCAAGCTGGAGGCTCTGCGGTCTCGAGTCGGGGTTTCCGGGACAGTAAAGATTCTCGCCGTGGGAGGTGATCGAAGTTCGCGCTGTGGCGGGCTGGAACATGATAGGTCTGGTCATAGCTGACAACTGGGGCTTTTCGACGAAGACGTAAACCGCGCTCCATGGCCTTTAAAAGTTCGCGAACGGCTTCACAGCCAAGAGGGATCTCGACCTGCATGCGTTGATTTCCTTCGTGGTCAACAAGGGAGTAAGCTTGGCCGCTCTTGTTGTAAAGGTACTGGGCCACGTCAATGGCGCGTTGATGGCCTTTAGCGCAGAGGGTCCCGCCCCTGCGATGAACGTCGTAAGGGTGGGCACAAGAGGAACAGTGAGAGGCATGGCGAGCAAAGGCCTTCATTACATAAACCTCGTCATCCCTGGGCAGGCGCGAATATGCCGGGGCGGGTGCAAAGCCTACTTGACGCTGATAAGAGGACATGGTGACGGTCTGTGATCTTTGTTGCTGTGTAACCCGATCGGATTGAGGTCTGATATAATGGTAGGTGATGGTGTAAAGTAGATGAGACACCTTGGAGAGTATATATGTCAAGAGGCGACAATTGTTGTCTTAGAGATAGATTTGGATTCGAAGCCACCCACAACGTCACACCACCAGTCTCTAAATGTTTGAGATGGAGAAACGGAACGAAAACGTTTCGAACAGGGTTGGTATAGGGATGAATTAATAGGATGAGGCATGGAGTGTTATAAGTGTTGGAGACTCGATAATGGGAACCCTGGCACAATGATGGCATCACGGGGTAGTGAGTAATAGCAGACCCGATAGGACTTGATCGATGCCTGTCCATTTCTCCACATATCGGACAGTTCTAAGTTAGCGTCTAGTCATAGGCAGCCATGCGCAACGCCAGAGATGCAAGAAAGAAAGAAAGAAAGAAAGGAAGCCTGCCTGCAGCCGGACCGCGTGGCAGCCAGACTTACCCGAGACCAATGCGACTTTGCCTGCAAGACATATATGGTCGCGGATGTTGCCATTGTTGCCATGAAACGGGCAGACTCCAATGTTCTGTTTGAAAGGATACTCGCCGTTGTTTCATTGGACTGATGATAGAAGGTCTATCCTGGGGCGAGGAGGGTAACTTGAGGGAGCGTCCGCGCGCCGCAGCAAGTGTAGCAAGTGTTAGCAGTTTGTGTCAGAAGTTACACACAGCCACCCCCCACTAGCGTCCAATCAGTCTATCGATAGCTGATAACAAGTCATTGGTCAATGGGGTGTAGTCTCGCTCACAACGGATCCTCCTTTGATGTCAATAGTGCAAATGGTCGAGTCACACTCGGCGTAAGAGAACATAGCAGTTGATGGTGTGCTGGAAGTCGATCAGGACAGGACAGATTGCACGGAACCTTGATGGGCTTAGCGGCTTGGCGTATGACTAATTCCTCGCAGTTGACTCACCCTTAGTTTAATGTGCCTTATTCGAGCGATTGGATTGATTGACTGATTAGGATGGACTTAGGACGACGACCGACACGTCGATGTATTGAACATCCCTCGATCGCGTAGATTTCGTATTACTCTAAGCTGGGCAAATACAAGCTCTGCTACTAGATGCGTTCTTTGTGGAATAAGGAGGGACCGCGAAACCAAATCCTTATGTTGGAAATGTCCTGAAACGATGGAATGATAACAGTTGATGTATGAGCCTCTTCTTATATTAGGAAGGGGTGGCCGTTGGTAGAGGGACGCCGTTGGTGATCGACCCATAAGGGACGGCGGGATATTTCCTAGCGCCAGTCAACACACCTAAGATTGAAATACTGAGAACATTTCCTCACCCATTGCATGAAAAATCATATTGTGCCGATGCAAGTGACTGGCTTTGAACCTTTAGAAATGTTTCCAGCTCACACCACCCGTCGGTCCGATTCCCACAAGCTGTAAAACTGCGCCCCAGAGGAAGGGTACGCTATAGCGCGGTTAGCATCTCAAACCCCTAATGAAGTCAGGAACGACTTTGGAAACTCACCTGGTTGACGATGAAGTGAATGTATTTCGTGGAACCACCCGAATTATACGCATAGGCTGCGGTGGTTCGGTTGGGAGAAACGGGGTGTGGCGCGGTTATTACTTCGATATCGAGACGAGCCCCAAATGGTTGGAGGTGTGAAACGATCAATTGTTGGTTTGGCGGAGGACCTATTACAAAGATTATCCACGAAGTCTATAACCGCAACTGTTCATGTGCTTTACCGGAGGTAGGTAGAGTTGGTGCAAACTGCGTAAGGCCAAATGCCGTCAAAACCGCAGCAATGTTGGTGTCATGCGAGAAATCAAAATACAACGTCTGGTTCAACGGGAATGTCGTCGTATTGTTATCCAGCGTGATGTTATCTTGCGCAGTAGCCGAAGCGATGACATGGTTTTGTAGGCGAGCGAGGACCTCCTGAACATATCCAATACCAACGGCTCTTCCGGTCGGGGCTTGGAAATAGTTGTTTCCTGCAAAATCGAGGTCGATAGAATACTCGAAACCCTGCCATTCCTCATAGGTAAAAAGGTCACAGAACGCGGAGTACCCAAACGCTACAGTCTCATAAGGACAAAGTGTCTGCGCACTGGACCACTACATCAGCATTCACAAGGCTTGGCTCGTGGAAACCATAGAATAACATACTTGTAAGTGTCAGATATGTTCCACTTGAAGTTTCCGGACAATGCCTGGAAACGTGCAGTTGCATTGGCCAGATACTTATTCTCCCAGATGATACTAGCGTTAGTACCTCCTGCAGCAACCGCGGTGTTTGAATTGTTGCAGTTGTCGTAGCCGGCCAAGCTATTATTGAAGCCATCGCCCTCGATGATAACTTCCAAGGTCGCATTGTTCGTCCATTCAAGGCCAAAGAACCCAGCGAGGAAATATTCCCCACTTTTCAACATGCGGTCTTGAGTGGTGGTGCGGGCAATTATCTTGGTGCTCGTGTTGTAAAGATGAGCATATTGATAATAATGTAGGACGCCTGAGTCGAAAAGCCTAGTCACACGTCAGCATTTCGATATTTTCTACCATTGTTTTGAAACTTACTCTTGCCGCCCAATTGGCACCAGTATCTCGTTTCTGAATATCCTTTAGTAAGAATGCCACTAATAACGACAGAAAAAGTGGCCTCACCCCAGTTGATAAGACCATGAATTCAAAAAAGAAAGTGCGCCAGTAAAGTTGGTGGTGCCGGACTTGATCAACTGGGTCAGGCCCGCCCCGAATTTCTGTACGCCTGAGTTAGAGGTCGGGTATCGGCTTCCATGTCGATGGAGCATGTTGACAAGGCTTATGTTCGCCCCGGTCGGTAAAGGGTACTCTTGAACACCAAATCCACTGTTAATCTTAGTCATGTGTATTGGTGCAATCTCTTAGTGCCGCAAACCTGGGGTTTGGGAAGTAGGGACTTATTTGGCCCATCAGTTGGAAGATATTGGCATTCGTAGTATCGCCAGCAATGGGAAGAGCTGTTTCCAATGGTCTATTGGCGACAAAGGAGCCCGTTGGGCCAAACGGCGCTGGGTTTGCCTGGGCGAGGAAAGGGGCTCGACCAGTAGCAGTTGGCCCTAAGTTAAAGGTCAGTATGAATTGACTACCAAATGACTATCTATTCCATACCAGCATATATCTCAGGAGTAGTCTGAAAGTACTGGGGTGCCTTGCTCGTACTGCTGGCGGCAGTTGCAGTCGATTGTCTTTTGTCCAGGTATGCTGCACCGGTCAAGCTGGCCCAAGCCAGAATTACAAGAAAGCCAGACAGCATGATTGCAGCTTGGCAGGCCAAACAATTGAATGCTTCTAGTTCTCAGCAATCGGACAAGGCTGGCTTTTGTCGCTAGAGCGCTGGACACCTGAGGAAGCTTGGGCTTCTTGTAGTCGTTCTTTTCCACCGCCCAGAGGGAACCTTCTCCGTCTCCACCATACTGGTTTATTTTTTCGAGCTGGTCAAGGCTCGTCATAGACTCGGAACGCGTCATGATGAGTGGGTTCCACTCCTTCTGCCTTGCAACTCAATGCGGACAGCAAAGGTTGCCTTTGGGGAAGGTCGTTCATCCAAAGCTTCGAGATGGACAAATGGCGTGCCAAGAACCGAGACCGTGCAATGCAAACACCCGCTAATATAATGCAAGCACATTGTCTGGTCGCCAAGTTTGACAATACTCCGACAATGATTCCTCTTCCGCCTATCAAAATACTCTCCGATTGATCCAAGCGCATCCTCCTCAAGAAAACATGGGTTTCGAGTGGGGGACTGCATCCGCTAAGCTGTGAGGCTATAACAACGCCCAGTTCGGTTGGAGTTGCTATCAGTGACAGCATCCACAAGAGAGTATTCTAGTGACACGCAACATGCAACACCCACGTACGTCTTTATGTCTGATTTGGGGATTTATTCCAGTGTAATCGTCATTTGATATTTTACTCAATTGCGATTCACGAATATCACGACGCATGGGTCTGCTCTGCCTCCACCTTGCTGCGACTTCACAGTTGCTGCCATGGTTTCTCACCAAGATAATGTTAATAATTTCCTATTCTTAACGAGCGAGCTGTCGCAATTCTAAGCTTCAAATTGGGAAGCCAAGAAACCCTCTTTGACGGAGCAGATCTTCTCATCCGAGTGCAAGGGGTAGTGACTTCAAATGATCATGCTGTCTCAATGCTCTAGAAGTTACAGTCGTTGTAATCGCTATTGCAGACCGTTCACCTGCTTGAAGCCTCCAAATACTTTCCAAGTTTGCTCTACACAACATTGGCTTTATTCCTCTCGCTCTTACAATATCTTCAAGTCTTCTCCGAGCCATCCATGTTCGATATATCAACACCATCTACTTATTTAGTTGTTCATTATGGCTAGTATCCCGGTCTCGCATGTTGACATCTACAACCCCATGCTAGACCGTCACCTTGAGGATATCCAGGCATTTGCGGCTTATCAAGCCATGAATCGGAGTGAGCTCTTCGCATTCGGGGCCGATTTGCGTTCCTAGGTCTAGTCATCGGTAGTAAGCGTGCCACCTCGGCGCGCTTGCCTGGCTGTGCGTCTGTGGCCCATGCCATCGGCGCCCGACCATCGTTATCAGGCACATCTGCACATGAGGGGCTGCGTGTTAGTAGGGCGCGCACAATCTCGACATGGCCGTGTTCGAAGGCATAAGAAAGCGCGGAACGACCATTCTTATCTAGTGATTTAGCATCAACGTCCGGGCAATTTAGGAGAAGATATACGCAGGAGGTGTGGCCAGCGGCGGCGGCGTAGGAGAGAGGAGTACGGCCGAAGAGGTCTCGCAAGTCCTTTCCTCCACCTCGAGCATGCAGGAAAAGCCTGACGAGATCGAGATGGCCGCGGGAGGCGGCGAGGGACAGGGAAGTTCGCCCGGACGTATCGGCATGCCAGACTTGCACTCTCAGGCTATTCAGAAGAGCGGTGGCGCAGAAAGGGAAGTTGTTGATACTGGCCCAGGAGAGGGCCGTCATGCCACTGCGGTCTGGTAGGTCTGGCTGAACTTGGGGAGCGGATATAAGCAGGGCGACAGCCGCGACATGCCCCTGCCCTGCGGCAAGTGAGATAGGCGTGCGCCCTTGATACATTACATTCATATCAACTATCCGGTAGGTGAGGAACAACTTGAGGATGTTGACATGGCCGCACTCAGCAGCAGCATGTTGCGGAAACTTTTCATTGACCGCAGTATTAGGTTCGATGCCTTTCTGTAGGAGCAGCATCACAATGCTATAATGACCATTGCTAGATGCCCAATACAAAGCACTCTCGAGTACTCGACGGTCGATATTACATTTCTTGAAATATAACTGGAGAGAAACCGGATGTCCGAAGAACGATGCGATAAAGACTGGTCCAGCATAATGAGGATATTCAACCTCAGGATGAGTTTCGATCCAATAATTACTTAGCCAGCAATGTAGGACACTGCTTTTTGCTTCAGACAAAGTCTCTGCAAGGGGGAAAAGAGTGACGGCGCCGTCATGGCCAAATGCTGATAGGTGAGAAGCCCAGTATTTTGAGGCATAGTCGAATAAACCGTAACGATCTAGCAGTGCTTGCTTGGCGATGGTAATTCTAGTTGATTTATTGTGAGACATGGTATCCCGATGTAAGTCGCAAGAATTGCTAGAGTCACCAGGGCTTGCGTCTTCGATTTCCGTTGCCATAGAGAATACGCTGCAATCAGTCTCGACTATCTTATAAAAGGCATTACCGATGTCATCGAGCAGCAGGTATGACATGCAAGCTTCGGCCAAAACCTGATCCGGCTCAGTCTCCCGAATCCCAAAGAAAGTGCACAGATCATTGTCTGTTTTATCGGCAAGTTTCAACAGATATCGCTTGGCTGTTGGATCGATGAGTTCCACTGCGCCACTGCGAATCTCAACCAGGGGTCCAAGAAGTTGCTCCTAAGTTACTTCACTCTTCACTTGACACGCACGTTCTACATCCTCGATGGTCTTGTGGTGTGGCCGTATTGCAAGTAGGAGTCGCAGCTCTTCCGGTTTTAATGGACGTCGGCTTCCAGCTATCATCAGAAGCATCTTGCAAGCTATTGATCTCCTGTCCATACGGATAGAACACAAAAATCTGTCGTAGATTGCCTCGACCGAGGGCGGCAAACTGGCCAGCAGCTGCGAGAGTGTTGAGCTCGAATTGTTATGGCTTGTCTCCAGAAGTCTCAGAACGACTCTGACCCATGTAATCTTTGACGTGCTGACCCTCTCGTATAACAGCATGGATTTCATAAAGTCCCTGTCCTTGGGCTTATATTTCGTTTGTTTGACAATGTCAGCGATTCTCCGCGCTACTAATTGCCTAAAGCCTTGCTGATTCTCAGCTTGCATGGTCTCGACGGGTCCAGCCCAACTCATCAGCCAGCGATGCCCAGAAATTGAGGTAGAAGGAGAGTAACAGTCGACCTGTAAATTGCTCGTTTGGCCGGCATTGAGGAGCTCCAAGAGGGGTATTGTGTTTTTGAATGGCCGTTGTGCTACACCGCTCAGATATGCCATCACTCTGATGAAGGGGAAAGACCTTGTGTGGACTATTTGCATTCATCTTTAGATTTTGAGACAGCCGGGATCTCGAATAGCTTTATGAATATGGTGGAGCATGCTGAAACGTACCCGTCGAATATGGAGGGGAAACATTGGGTGTGAATTCTTTGCAGTCATCTCTTGATACTGGAAACAGCGTCGATTGAATGGTTTCGAAGATGAAAAAATATGCTGAAACACTCTCTTCTTGTGAAAAAAGGGGAGCATGGTATGTGCCCTCTTCGCTTCCATGTCTGGCATTGAAAATGTCTCTACACCGCTGAAATAAACATGTCTCATGGTGAAGGAGAAGTTTCGTATGAGCCCTTCACATTCACTGGTGTCGATCGTTCACAAACAGCCAGCACCGCCGGAAGAACTCCATCATACGTCGAGAGGGTAGCATTTCGTAAGACTGATTTGCATTCATATCCAGCATTGAAACAGCATAGAGCTCGAATGGATGAAATTTTAGATACCGCTCGTAAATGAATAACTTACTCTGCCTAATGACCCATATAAACGCTTTGGATATTCACCAGAAACCGCCTGCTGGGTTAATTCGCTAGACCTTTGCTGTTGATCTGCCAATCGGTCCTATATCTGAAGCGTTATTCTTCCTTTATGTTGGTCTTACCAATAAGTTCGAGGAAAGTAGCTTAAAAGCTTCGGGATCTTGAGTCTTAGGTCGAAGGTCATGATGGGATGCTGAGTAGTTTTATTATAGTACCACGGATCGGTCACTCGTAGGTCAGGCTATTTCGTAAGTAGTAGTATTGATGTAGTATACCAATAAGCGCCTGAAGATGGGAATCGCAGACCGGTTTTCCAATCTTGAGTCGGTAGTCTTGAAGCTTTACGCGCAACACATGACATATCAAATGTTATTTCCTCACTTTTTGTCTTCGCGAGACTTGCTTTTTGACCTCGAAGCACTGTCAACCCATTCAAGAAATTACGATTCGCCTGCAGTGAGAATTTATACACATCGGGATGCCTTGAAGGTAATGCCAAGATGTCCTCTCCTAGTATTGCTGTAGTTATAAATGTCTTCTCGCGAACTTATAACATCCATTCATAAAGGTTTCCATCCGCTTCTGCTTTGCCCCCCATGGTCATTCAACCTCTTGCAAACCTCACAACCCCCACCTCCGGATACCTCGTACTATTCTTCCCATCCACCAAATCCCCCCTCTCCGCCTTCTCTCCACTGAACACAAACTCCGCAAAAGCGCTCACATAATCGCTCATGATTTGCAACCCCCTCAACCCTGGCACAGTACCCAACACTGCATCCCCTGCCTTGCCCAACGCAGCCCTGAGTCCAAGGATATCCGCCAGAAGCGGTAAATCTTCAAAGCTGCCATGCACGCCTCCGAAGAGCTCCACGTCGAGCTTCCAGCCATGGAAATGGTTGTTCCATGCGTCGTCCCAGTTGGGGCGAGGGATACCTGGTCGGGCTGCTTCGAACAAAAGGAAGGGCTTGCGGACAATGCTGCCGTTAGCAACGATGGCGCCGTAGAAATCCCCATCGAAGTTTAGCCCACCAGCAATACGCGTCTCATTGACCATGGCAGACGCGGCGGTGGTGCCACCAAGGGAGTGCCCGAACATGACAACTTTTTTGCTGTCGATTTCGAAAGGGTGCCGTGCAGATGGGGAGCTGAGTTCGTCAAGAAGAAAGGATACATCTTGCACGCGGACTGCGACGTTTTCGTTGATCAGCGCGAGAACGGCCTCGGGGCTTCCGGTAAAATTGAATTTTGGGTTGAAGACCAGTCTGCCGTCTGGGAACTCAACGACCTGGGCGTCGTAGGGATGGTCGATGGAAGCGACGATGTAGCCATTCCGGGCGACTTCTTGGGCTATAGTGGTGTAGAGAAGTCGAGAATTACCCAAGCCGGGGGAAAAAAGAATCAGCGGGAAGCTCGATTTCCGGGTGGAGATAGGAGCGTTGGTTTGGCAGAGGGTATGGAGACGTTCAAAGGATCCGTTTGGTACGCCATATTGGGCGACGTTCGCGTCGTAGATGGCAGCTGTAGCGTTTGGCATGTACCTTGTGGTGAGTGCATTGGGGCTGGGCGAAGGTTGCTGGCCATGGTGTAGCTCAGACGGGTAGTATTCTGCGGGATAGTAAAGGGAAAGCATAATCTCTCTGTGCTGGGTGAAATTGGTGAAAGGATCAAGTCGATGCTTGTCAACCAAGGGAAATGTTCTAACACCAACATGTGTGGAGTTATTGAGAGATGGGAGGTAAATGGCGCTAGTATTCTGAGCATTGGCGAGACAGATGAGGAGAAAATTGACGACAGTAGCAATCATGATAGATGGATTGAATAGAGGCATCTTTCTGGACATCCCGAGAGTGTCTAATCGAAGAGCGTTGACAGTGATATAAAAAACTTGTGAATGGCCGGGACATCATTGCACTGGGGAACAGCCGTCTAATTGTAGTCCTAGAAAAGATGGAAATGCTTGCGTGGTTGAAACGACTCATTGATGGGTGTTCTTCAGCCTACCCGCTATTGCAGCAATACGTCCGCCTAGCATCGCAAGGTAGACTTAGAAGTAAAGCCCTGCTATGGAGAGTATGACAGCTTGCTTCCGGGATAGGCACACCATCAGAAATATCCCGCAGACCTCTCGGACCATCCATTTATGCCTTGCGTAGAGTAATCGATTGTTGGTCCATAAGATTGTTCTTTTCTTTCTAGCCGTTTTTTGCTTTCGAGTCCGCAGGCTGCCGGCAGGGCCAAGCACTGTGTGCTGTGTGGGCCAGTGGGTCAACAGGTAGCCTCAAAGGGGTTTCTTTGGCGATAGTCCACGCGTCGAACATTCGTAGCTTCTGTTATCGCTAATATGCGCCAATCATTTTCTTCTGTTTCCTGCGGCATTTTTGCCTACGGTCAATGAACTCAGGCTCTATCGAAGCTCGTGGAAGGCTTCATGACCTCGTGCGAGGCACAGCCTCCTTAACGGCTTGAAGGAGCGCAGAATGGAGAGACATTGAAAGAAGACTGATGTCAAATATAGATCCTGCACGCTGCAGTAAGATCTGGATTCGGGTAGCTACCGTACGTAGCACCTAGTAATACAGTATGCGCTTGGATTAAATGGTAAGAATAGCAACTTAGCAAGCCTAAGGCAAACAAAGAGGGTGCCGTTCTCCAAGACTCGCAGACGCATGGTAGCCATCATCCCGCTACGCTCAACCATCACCGAACAAATCTTTGACGCCGTGATCATTGCTGAAGGTGGAGGAGTCTAAGCCATTATGGCAAAGAAAGGTATTTCCATCTCCTCTCAGTCTATTCCCCCTCATTGCCTCCCTGTCGCCGCACCTGGCTCAACCACTGCCATTGCTAATACTCCCCCACAACAGCCAAATCCCGCACAATAGCCGTGCGCCTCTTGTCCATGGCCATGACCGGATACTACAAGACCCTCGTGCGGCCCCGAGTCCACAAGCCTTTGTCGATGCTAAAGTACGATCCTGTTGGTACGTGTGTCGACCTAGATTCTCGAGGACAGAGCCTGCATGGGGAGAGGAAGACGGCAGCTGACTTGGTGTGGGAATAGTGAGGAAACAGGTGTTGTTTTTGGAGCAGAAGAGGGGTGGGAAGTGAGGTGGAGATTGTTTGATAAGGGGGGTCGGAGACAGTCCCGGGCTGCTTCCATACTGGCTTGGTAGGCGTGCAATTGAGGATAAGCCAGGCTTCAGTCGAACCACCGGCACGAAGGCTCCGCTCCCATGATATCAAATGTACGGATACAACGCAGAAGCAATTACATACGATATTGGCGCTTTAGACTTCACGTCGGTTTTTACAGCACGGCATCATATTATTCGAAAGGCTGGAGATCAGAAATGTGATATATCGGATACAGGATTATTGTAGAGCGAGTACAGTGGCATTTTGCCGAGTAGGTGTGTTTCTATCTAAGCCATTCCAATGTAGAGATAAAGCAGGCTATGCACATATTGTTTCTTTGAGCAGCGACTAGTTTCGCCATATCCGATAGCAAATGTATACTGCGAGAGTACAAGACATAGCGAATCTAGCACGGCAAATAAAGCAGATGAAAAGCCCTCCCGCAGCAGCGTAGGTAGATGCTGCTTGGCGTAGATGGTGAGTTTGGGAGTGCTCGCGGTAAGTCATATTGGTACGTACCGTGAGTTCTATTGAGGTAATGTACTCTCGATACTGACCCACTGCCATTATAGGTCCTGTTTCAGCTCCTGAGAAAACCGGCGGCTGTACTTGTCCTCTAGACACACAGTGAGAGAAGAACGTTAGTTACCGGAAGGACTTACCTTTAGGCTTTTTCTTAGAGTTCAATTTAGCAGGTCGGTGGTTTCGCGCTGGAACTCGCGAGCCATGAGGTGATTGCGAGTCCGGAATGACGGGACCCAAGTCTTTGATGCGCTTACTTCTGCCACGCGCATTTGGAGGACTCAAGCCCGCAGCTGATGCAGAGCGTTTCTTCACTGTAGACTCTTGGAGGATGCTATGTCGTCGAGACGATTGTCTTGAGGTTGTCTGCTGACGATGAGCATCCTGTTTATCATGCCTCGAGCCCTGTGTAGAAAAATCGGCTAGTTGCGCTTGAGACACGGGGCTTATTGCCGCGAGGTTGTGTCTACTATTTGCAGACTGCGAAAAATGGATGGACATGTGGGTAGTAGATTGAGAGTCGCGTGAGGCCGTAAGCCTTTTTGTGGGCGAGACTTCTTCACCAGTTTCTCCTCGTGAGGTGGCTATGTCTTGGGTTGTCGGTTTTTTTGAAGAGCCTGATGCATGCGCTGCTGGGACAGGTGTCGGCGGGAACAATCCTGCCAAATCTCCTAGATCGTCCAGCATATCGTCAAGGTCCTCTAAAGGCGATGACATGAGGGTTGTGCCTATTGCTTGGCCATGGTGGTAACGCGAAGGCGTAGATATTCTGTTGGTCATTGCAGAGGCTGGGTTGGCAATAGCGGAAGTTTGATCATCATTTGGTTGGGAATCCTCGACAACTGAAGGGAGTCGCTTCTCAGCTCGATTTGCCTTGCGCTTAGGACGCTCTCGATCCTTCACATTTGACACTTGAAGCGTATCTACAGCAAGGCTTAATGGGTTGGTTGCCGCAAGTCTCCGGCGTTGTACGTCCTTTGCGCTTTTAGCGTCAATGTCATTGGGGATAAGCCTAAGCTTTTCCTCAACGTGGCCGAGTTCCTGGATGCGTACATTTCTGGCTTCGATTTCGTTCTCGGCAATCCTCAGCCTCTCCTCGAGATGGCCCAAATGGTTGTCTTTGTCTTCGATTTCTTTCTCGAGTTGGTTTAGCTTGGATTGAAGAGTTGCAGACGCCTCAATCTTTGAGCAGGTTAGTAAAGCTATCGACATCCATGAGGCACGGACAAACCTCTTTCGCCTTTTCTATCTGTGAATTAGCTAGTGAGGCTGAAATTTGGCTCACTTTTCCCTCGACTGCATCTTTCTCAGCTTGCAGTTGATCCAGTTGCATTACCTTCTGCTTCAGCTCCGTGTCTACTTCAAGTTTTTGCTGCTGAAGCTGATGCAGTCGGTTCTGATGATTGCTCTCAATCTTTGCTTTATCTAGGTTAGCAACTTTGCACAGTTCTATCTTCGTCTGCTCGAGTTTCGCGTGGGACTGGCTCTCGTAAGCCCCCTTCTGCTCTTGCAGTAGAAGTTTCTCGGCTTGCGCTTCCTCAAGTTGAGGCCCAAGGGTGTTTAGTCGACTTTCCATTTGGGTCGCGTCCGCGATCTTCTGATGTAGTTGCTTGGAAGTTTCAGCGATCTGCTTTTGTAGGGCGTCACCACGCTCCTGTAGATCCTTGTTCTGAGCCTCTAAGTCGTGAACGCGGAAGACAGTGTGTGGGGTTTCCTTCGGCTGATCGCGAAGTTGAACCGCCTCAAGTTCAAGAACCGAGATCTTTTGGAGCTGTAACTGACCTTTGTTCTGAAGAGCAACTATCTGCTGACGAGCCTCGGTCAAGGCGGTCTCAGTCGATTGTAACCTTTCTCTGAACGTTGCCTTCACCTCCCGCAGGTCCGTCAGACGCTCAGTTAAGGCATGCTCTGTCGCAATGCTGGCGCTTAGAGCCTGAAGCTGTTTATGAAACTCCAATGCGAAATCTTGCTGACCAGCTCCGGCATAGGTCAAGGTTTTTTGACAACCTTGAAAAGATCTTGTTATACTTGGTTGAGTTAGTAGGGTAGTCCGATTACCGTAAGATTTGTACGTACTCTTCTGCGTAAGATCTAACAGAAGCATTAAGTTTGTGAAGGTCATCTGGCCTAATAACATCGGCATCCCGAAGCTCTTTGAGTAGAGAAACAGCTTCGTCCAATACTGGCTTGACAAGATCCTGACTCGGTGATGGAGTAACAATCTGCACTTCTTCGCTCTTGCTTAGCAGGTCATCTAGCTTCTCCGTGGTGATCCTGCCATGTTCTGCCAAAAGCTCTGATAGCTGCTGGTGGCTAGTGGTCATTTTCGAGATTTCGATTTCCAGTCGCTGACATCTGTCACGCTCTGCATCCAGGAGATTGGCATCTTCTCGAAGCAATATCTCTTGATTGCTAACCGTTTGCTCAAGCATCCCCATGTGATGACGGGCCTCCACTAGCACCTTTTTCGTTTTGGCTTGGTCTTGCTCGACAGTATGACGTACATCGATGAGCTTTGAGGATATGTCTAACTTGTCGGCCTGGAGGGTCTCTTGCTGGCTACGAATATCTCGGGCGTCCTCGTGCAACGCTTGATGGTCCTTACTTAGGCATTGAATATAATCACTGAGCCTTTTCACTCGACTTTCCCATTGCGGCATGGTTGTATGGAATCGAGACAGTTCTGCTTCTTGTGACTTTTCCCGCTGCCGAACCTGTTGCAGTTGGTGGTAAATGGCGTTGCTGATTGCCCGGAGATCTTGAAGTTCAATGTCTTTGGCTTTCAGTACGGCCCGTGCTTCCTCCCACTCAAGCCGTTCATTCCTGTGACGTATCAAGAGGACGTTCAGCGTATCTTCGTAGCTGAGAGCATCTTTAGTGGCCCCAGTCTGTGGTGCTCTCATGGCATTTGAATCAGCCATAGGCTTTGATCGCCGTCGAAGCTTCGTGATCTTAGCTGAAGAACGAGGGGGGATTGGTTGAGTTGCCACCATAAGCTTGTTGGAATCCCGTAACGGTTCACCTGTCTCACAGTGGTCAGTCTGCAGAGTGTTCGGTGACGTTACCGGAGAGCCTTGCGGATTGGGAGGTGTAGTCGCGTGAGCAGCTGAGTTTAAAGGAGTACTGCTCGTGCCCTCCTGAACCTTCGGGCTTTCTGTCGTCTGCATCGTTGCCACTAGTGTAGAGGATTCATCCGCGGATGGCGGACGATTGAAAGCCTCGGCTGGGACTGACAACACGTCACGAGTTGCACTGGCCTGTGTATCCCTAGGTTCTATAATTTGAGAGCGGCAAGGCTCCGGTAGTACAGTGGTATTTGCACCGGGCTCCGGTCGTATAGTAGGTAAGGAAAGTTTGGGGTTTTGGCTTGCTTTGCGGCTGAAGTCAAGTTGTTTCGGTTGAGGTTTGCCAAATGCAAATGACATATATGTACCTTCATTAGAAGAGGAAGGGCGGACGAAAGGGGTGAACTTGGAAAGTGGTTGCTGGTTCGCTGATGCCGATGGCCCCAGTTGGGGCACATCCTCTAGTAGTTCCTCGCTTTGATGAGCTGCAAGCTCTTCGGATTGGGCTCGTTGAGCGATCACATCGGTTGCTATAGGTGCATGCCTGGAGCTAGCATACGGAGGCTGAGTCAACTCTTCGTTGTTAATGTCGGCAGCGAATTGACTGTGCCACTCCTCATTCGTTACTTCCGTACCCGTAAACGTTGTGAGGGACTGAACAGCCCGATCTATTGGTGAGAGTTGAGACATGACAGGATCCATAGCTATTGGATTAGTGAGAAGACCCTGGACCTTGAAACGGGCTTAAAGGGACCAAAAACAATGTCAACGAATACAGCGGGAGCCGACACGTCTCGAGAGACGGATCTTGTAGTGCACTTAGAAATGGTGAATGAGAGTCCGTGTACAATCATACTATAGACGGATGCAGTCGAGATCAAGCCTTTGTGTGCCAATCACAAGGGGAGCAAATCTTCAGAGAGAGGCATGTAGGATGATCAAGTAAGAGATACTTCTTGATGGGTTTCTCTTATGAGCATACACGTGACCTGCGGTATCACCGATTAGAGAAGGTGCCTTTCTAATGGATACATTACAGCATCTCCTTGAGAACGTGTAAACTCAGGTTAACTATTGGAAGATACCAGACAAGGTGTAAGGGCCTCAAGGAGCCAATACTCGATGTCTTCTGGCTCTACTTCGGAAGTTGGCGCATTCCTCTAGCAATAGTCGTCCCTAAATCTTTCTTACTTAGCAAGAACTACGACAGTCAAATTGCTGAATTATAATGAGAACCTTTCTCTGTCCCGTAAAGGGTCAACAGCAGAGTAACAACCAGAACGCCCATTGTGTATCGTACCGTACCTAATTTCAGTCCCCGCAACCTCCGAGTCTGGGTCGATTTTTTTCTTCACTCTAGGCCGTCTTTTTCCACACGCTCCAAACCCCTATCAAACTGCTCACTGTGCCAGCAAGTCCAACGAGTCCATCGTCCAGATTGGCATACCCGAGAGCTGCACTTGGAATGGTCAAGTCGCAAAGATCTGACATAAGCTGGAGATTGGTCGAAGTACGTTCCCTACGAACAGTCGTTAGCAATCGTGTCGTCGTAGTCGCCGTTTTCCAATCTTACTTCACGAGCTTCTTGCTCTCAACTACACCTTCCCCTTCGTTCTTATCAACGTTCTGCTGCCTTTGTCGTATTTGCCATAGTGTGTAAGACCCAGCAATGGTGCTGAACATCAGACCTGCGAACCATGCCCTGTAGGCCTCTTTTTGTAACCTTTTAACACTGGCGATCGGTCGTATACCCGCGGAGTCAAGCTATGCTCAACAGTCAGTCTCCATCTGATTTAGTGTCACACATGGCGCCATAGTGAAGGCCAAAAACAACATAAGTAATAGCATCTAAGCTGAGATACGTAGCGTATCCTAGTTGCCGTCCCACAGCACAGTACTTCAATATGGGGTCCATGCCCTTGCTGTCCATCGCTGTAGCAGCTGCTTTGAAATGTTCGACATTCTTGCCCAGCCTCAAGGCCTTGCGAGTCAATCCGAATTGCTTCTTGATGGCTTCGAAGGGCGCAATCAGGCGAGCAGGATTGTTCGTTCGGTACAAGTACCAGCCGTAGAACCGGGAGAAGTACTGAAGGGTACGTAGAAGCTTGTCTCGGCCGACTATAAAGAGTGTCAGCATTGGAATTCTCTAAAACGAGATGTGCGACGGGATGGAGGGGATCTACCAGTGGTCGCAACAAACCGTAGGTAGTGAGCTACCGTGGGGTGGTACACAAGAGCATCTGCAACCATTGTGCCGTTGAGAAAATGAGAAGCTGATAAAAGGAAGCAAAAACAGGCGACGGGGTTTCTGAATGAGACCGTCGTGGTTCGAATGCGATGTTCTTTATCCTTTATGCCGCAATGGCCCCGGGGTATTGGACCTCGGCCCGTTCTAAGCGACGGTCCGCGCTCTTTAAAGGCATACAGCACGTGATTCCTCAACGGAGACTAAATGGCGATGGGCACCGACCGCTGTCATCAGAAAGGAAAGGTACTTACGTACCTAGGTAGGTTATGATAGTGGATGTTGAACTGATGTATCTCATTGGGTATCACGCGCTACAGTATTTACAAACTTCGGAAGACATTCCCACTAGCACTTCTCCTTCCCTTATTCTGCTTCTTCTCAGTTCGCTCAACTTTTCGGACCTTTCCTTTCATCTCTGGCGCGAAGGTGATCTCTCGCTCACCAACTACAGTTCTAGTGCTGGCTCTTGAGGCCGTGACTCGACCAGCCCGTGATCCAAATGACCGATCTCGAGATTGCTGCGGTTTCTTCATGGAGGACACATGCAACCGCGGCTGCTGGGACCGGTGGCCAGACTTCTTGTAGGACGCAGAAGAGATCCGGCCGCTATCATTCGTCCTTGCAACTGGCTTTTCACCCTCCGAGCTCGTTTCGTCAGAATTTGAATTTGGTACCTTATCTAGAACTTCTTCCTCCACAGCCGTAAACTTGCGCTCATGTTTCTCGCCAATTTCGGCGAACGGTATTGTGCTTGGGTTTAGGGACTGAAATTCCCTCGACGTCTCATCAATGGCAAATTTTTCATCGTTGAATAAATTTGCAAAACGAGGATCGGCCAGTAATCCACCAGGTTCCTTCTCGGGCGCATCCGCCGTAACGGGTTGTTCTTCTATCATGTCATCGTCACCGCCTTTCTCAAGTGCTCTCTTTGCCCGCCTTCGTTCATTCTTGTTTGATCGCTCCAGCATCTTCTCAGCCAAGCGTTTGTTGACTTTAGCAGTTATTTTCTTGTTGCCTCGGATCCTGCTCTCGCGCTCAGCATCGATCTTGTCTCTCACTTTCTTATTCCTCTCTTCCTCCCATACGAATGGATCTGCTATGAGTTTCGCTTCTTCATACAACCGCTGTGCTACAAAGTAACCATGCATGTAAGGTCGAAGCAAACTTGTGGTACCGATAAGGTGGGCAAGATTCAGCGATTTGAGCTGTTGTGTAGTCAAGAATTTGTAATTGTCGTAAACATTGCCTGCTGTTTGACTTGTAAAAGCATTGGGATCGTCGGGGTTCTCCGCCATTTCCTCAACCAAGTTGTCTAAAAACGAGCACCACTTGGGTGCAGGTCCCAGTCGTGGGATAAAAAACGAGTGCTGCTGTCTGCCCTCATTTGCGGTGAGTAGCATGCCGGAGTCCTTGCACCAAGCCACTGAGTTTAGATCCACAGCGGGCTCGACAGATGTCCATGGCGAACCGTCCTGGGTATCCCAGATTTTGATAATTCTCTTGTCTGCAGACAGAATCTTAGCCTCAGTCACCTGCGATCGAGTGGAGGTAGAGGATTCTAGAAAGATTAGTGTGTGGATCGGATAGCCGTAGCCTTGATCCTTTTTTAACAATGGAATGGGAGATCGAATGTCGTAAAGGTGAATATGGCCTGTAGAGGACCCGCTTGCCAACTGCAAGCCTGATCGGGCGAATTCTAAAGCCGTGATCTCTTGCCTACCATCCACCGGGTCAGGTTTTGAAGATAGGTGCAGGAGCCCCACGCGCCCTCGCGATCGCGGATCCCAGAGTTCCACAGTCCCTAAGGATGTACCAAAAGCCAAGAGATTGTGGCTTTCTTCTGCAACCGCTGCAGTGTTGACACTCCCAGCTTCTATGCCTCCTTGTAATGCGCCACCTACTGCAGACATAAAGTCATCACCGCCAACATCAATTTCATAGCCGCGCATATATCTCCCAGCTTCTAAGTTCAGTCTAAACACTTCTCCATTTCCGTTTTCATTTACACCAACCGCAGGAACCAGAGCTTCCGCCGATCGCCTATCGTACTTGAGATCCCTCCCGTAGCGAGGTAGCCGCGTGGTATAATGGCATCCTTGGGGTGTGTGCAATTCAATAGATCGGTCCGATTGCAGATGTATTGATTTGGTGTAGTCGGATGATAGGAGAAGAAATGTTGTATTTAAGGAGATTGTATGCCGAGAGAAGGATAGGGATAGGTGTGGGAGATAGTGAGTGTGTATTTGAGGCTTATAGGTACCTATATTAAAACATTAGTAGAGATTCAAGACTATCGCTTGGTCTTGCAACGCTTGAGTGGGACATTGCAATTCACAGTGCTACATGCAAGGCGCACCTGTGCTCATGACCCATTGGCCGTCATCACTGACTCTTACGCATTGGCTCGCCTCTTCGAATTCGAAGTCTTGTAAGAGCTCAACGCGGCTGGCATATTCGGGATCGTTCTTCAGGCTGCGTTTCCGCTTCCTAGCAAGCCATTCTGGAAGTGGTCGCGCAGTAGATGATCCGGATATGGTATATACTGGAACTGCAGACTGATTACTGAGCTTCATGGCTGAAGCTTGGGAATCGGAAAAGGTAGCAGCTAGTGTTTTGGGTACCAAAGAAAAACAGTGAAAGCCTACCAACCTTACTGTAGCGCCACTGCCATGCCATGATTGCGGCTATAGCCGGCGCTAGGGTTCGCATCCATGATCCACCGTTTCCGCCAGCTGACCTGCAACCGCGATATCTGTTGCGGACATGAACCGGGTTTTGTATATCTATCGTGCTATCTATATATCTTACAGCTTTGAGCCTTCATACACCTACGAAAAAAGCTGTCGAGTGGTATATTGAAGAGCCATCGGAGGTCATTCTCCCGGTCAGCGCTCTGTTCCAGGTATTGCCACTGCCCGGAAACTTCTGGTCATCCAAGCGTGGTGACGCTGTACTAGATATCCCCGAAGATAGGCAGGATGAGCCCCTTTTGTTTACAAGTTCCTGCGATCCAATTGATTCCCATGGTTGTATCATCCTTTAACAACATAAAGTGTTTTGGAGTGAATGGGCATGGAGTTCCCGGATAATGTCGCGACAAATGTGCACAAGATAGTCAGTCAAGAGTCTTATCCTTTTAGTTGATTGACAGTCTCTAAAAAATTTCAGGACGGCATTGCAGGTATTCGTTGGTCACGGTATAGCCTTTCCAGCTTTGCAGTTCCTCGTTCCCAGAATGGCGAGAAGAGCGAGTCGCCTCACTCGGAATGCACCTACGAACAGAATGACGACAGAATCGGATCATTGCAAATCATTGAGAATCAATTGCGGCTTGCGGGTCAGCATGTGATTCTCGATGCAGGCGAATCTGTGCTGTGGCTATTCGACCTGATTGAAGCGAATGGGACAGCTACCTCTGGTAGCCCTACGAAGGAGGTAACCTCACGAATGATAGACGAGTACAACTTAATAGGTAGGTACAACTCAGAGGCTGTTAAGATTTCATCTAATCTCTCCTTTGAAGAAGTCGGTTCAGGCCTACTTCAGCCATCAGAATTGCGGAGCAATTTGAGATCAGATATATCCGCACCCAAGTCTATGATTACGTCTAATCGTTTGGTGTATCCCTCAATCGATTCTTATCCAATGCACGGCAACGCCTTCGGAGAGTATACGGCTCTCGGCAAAACAGCTCTTTTCAGCCCCCTAGATGTACCTATGACAAATCTAGCGCAGGCTAGTCAACAATTTAATTCTATCTCACTGATCTATTTAAGGTTCCTGGAAGCGGTGTCAAGGTCTATTTTGTTCCAAGCTGGCGTGTCTGGGAAGTGGTTACCAATAGGGTCGCATTCTTTCATTGGACCCATTCCTTCGGCAAAGTCCGAAAGCCAAGCGAGAGGTTTTGGGATTCAGGAAGCGGTACACGGATTAACCCTTTTCCTTCTGCATATCGAATTACTGCCATCAGGGTCGTTGATTGTTGCAGGTACTCCGACTCTTGGGAGCCAACTACGCAGGATATACAATGAAGTTGAAACTGGGTCTGGAAGTATTGGTGTCATCGTGGGCAGTGATATTATACTAGCGCCATCCGGCGACATCTACACCTATGATGGAGAGGCAGATTTGCAATCCTCGATCAGGATTTCAACGCAACCCGCTCAGCAGTACCCAGCCTTGGTGTCAGGAGCGATTTATGAAGCCGACATGAGAGCTTCTATTATTCACCATCTCATTCAGCAAGGTATAGATGTACCACAAGGGGACAAATGGATTCGCCTGAGAGCAAAGAGATCCCGCAGCGTATTTGCGCATGGCGACGGCGCTCGATCTCATTTCAAGCCAGAGTCTGAGCGAGTTCTGTGGCCAGCAAGCCTTTGCTTTGTCACAAGCAACAAGGCCCCCGTAGAAGACTATGACGCAACGTGCATTGGCAAGCTTGCCAAAGAGATGTCGCTCGATCCATTAGCGCATGCGGAGGCGTGGTATAGAGCAAAATACGCTCGAGAAGAGTCTACAAAAGCCGCTTTGGAGAAGAAAATAAAGAATAGCGAGCTGGAGGCTAGGCTTGCATATGAAGCTAGGTCTCCTGATGTGCAGGATACCCATTCTGACTCTGATACCCGCGTAACTCAGTATCTCAGTACGCAAGAGGCTAGTCGAATATATCCGACACCACCAGATGGGCTACGGGCAGAGGTTGTTGGCCCATTGGGCACTCACGAACCTCAAACAACATCTGGGGGCCCTGACGACAATGATGGGTTACACTCTGGGAATGATGGCTCAGCTTTAGGTGAAACACAGTTTCCAGCCTCTCCTGGATTTGTTGCCTCCTCTACTCGTTACAACCAAGCTACAGATGACGATCTCTTTGGAGATTTGGAGACCGGGCTTTTTGCCACTAGTGGTCTTACAGAAGCCGACTTTAGCTTCTTTGACGAGCCTAGTGAAGATGATGGTAATGAACCAGGCACAGTATCACCTTCAGTAAGGAGCAAGCCTATACTTGGGATAAATGAGGAGACAGCTTCGCAAGCCGCAGCATCTAGTTGTCTTAAAACTACCGAAGCTGCTGCTGAAAATTTGCCTGATAAGCGAAAACAAGACAGGGAAACGGTCGCGGCCAGCTCTACATCTGGTCACGACCGACAAGGTATACTATGGTTTCCCTGAGCATGTTCGAAGCGGGACTGAATCGAGATTTCAGGTTCGGAATCCTTGGATGAGTCTAATCAACCTTGGGCTTCCTGCAAACTCCGAGTATCTGGAGATGCGAAGGGTAACAGCATATGTTCGCCTATGCAGTTGCTCGATTCTATGAGCGATTCATTTAGGCAAATTGAAGATTATGTCAAGATGGATGATGGTCAGGACAAAAAGTACCTCAGGAGTTCTTTTGACTCAGTGGCTTTCAAAGACCGGCTCCAGGACTTTGATAGCAAGTATGTGAATCAAGGCCGATTTGGATTCGATTCGCTAGAGCCACCTGGTGTGTCCGGGCATACTGACCAGGCAATTGGGCAACAGATCAGGCTTCCACGGTATCCCTTGCGTCAATACGGAATTGAAGCTGGGGCATTGCAGGCTAGTAGACGGGCGCTTGATCGGTGCCCAGAGCGTCGCCCGTCTCAGGAGTCCGGAGTCTCTACAAGTTCCTCGTCAGAGCTCGACGACACGGAAAGGGATGAGGCCTCCGAGGCATCTATTGTCCGTAAAGACTCACCGGCTTCAGATGAACTTAGGACAGCGACTAAACCCGATAATCTTAATCCACGTAAGCGCAGACATGAGGAAGGTTGGAGTTGTAGTCAGCCTGCAACACCAGATTTTCCGGCTTCTCTAGCAAGCTCGCATGTGCACGACTCCAAACCTGCACCCAGCACGTCTTGTCCTTTGCTGGATATGTTCTTGCCTGCAGGTGCTATACCGACAGAAGACCAGCTCCTGGTGATGTCATCAAAAGGCGGACCCGATCCTTTGATGTTTACGGGCAAAGACAAATCTTTCATCCAAATTGCTCAGATACTGGTGGATCAGATTATCTCGCAACCAGAAATTTTGTTCGAATATCCTCCGAACACGATGATGGATCTCCAGCTTCGGAGAATTAATGTCGAGGCTGGATTTGATGATCCACTGCCACAGATTCTTTCATGTTTGTTTACTAAACTCGAATGTTGCAACCTGAAGGGCTACACCGCTCTTGCGCGGCTAGGACCAGAAAACCAGCTTCATGGCAATTCTCCAGCGCGACAAGCTCCCAAACGCCCGAGCATGGTACAGAGCTCACGGGGCTTGACCACTTCTCAGAAGAGTGTATACAAGCTCGAAGCGCCTTTTACCTGTGTTCGACGCGCAGGATTATTGGTGGAAGTTTGCTCCTCAGCTCTTAAATTTTGGGAGGAGCTTGGCCTTGCACCGGCATCCGATCCCAAAGATATTGCGGCATTCTGCATTTATCCCGCCCAAGAGTACGTCCAAGATGGCGTTGATGCATTCTTGTCTATGATGGGAAATGCTTACCAGAGCTGTAAGCTTGGTACCCATATTCAAGGGTCGCTCCTTCCAGAGTACCAGAGAGGGTTGGTTCCAGTCGATATTACTAGCCATGCGATTACCGATGTACTTGAAGCAATTAAGAAAACGTGTGAGAAACTTGGTAAGAAGCTTCCAGGAGAAGCCTTGACTTCCTTCCCGGGCTAATTGGAACATCATAGGTCGACACTTGTCGCAAATTGGAGCCGAAGCGAGGAATACAGTGGTATATATCGTCAATCCATTTCGAAGCCGCAGTGTCCTCCCCTGGCTTTGTGCAGCATTCTTCAAGATGTACGACAGCTGTATGAAGAGCTTGCAGCCAAATCCGGTAAGCGGACTGGTTCTCCAAATTGTTCCTCTTGACCTTATCGCTTCACCCCAAGTGATTACCTTACCATCAGCAAAGACCTACACAAGGCTGGCCTTGGAGGTGTATGATCGTTGTCGGCCTAATTCAGTAGAACGTAACAGACAAGGCTCGCAGTTTCGCTGCGCTCCAGCAACACGCCTGGCACGAGCTGTTCCAAAAACAATCAATTTCAGATTGACATCAGATCCTTCAACAGAACTGTTGCATTCCGACAGGTGCTTTCACTTGTCCTATACTTGGTCATATAACCAAGATTGGCTTACAGCATCTTGGACCGATAATCAAGGTGCGCTCCAATGGAATGCAGCATATTGTTTGGGTGAAGAAGAGCTTGAGCCGTGGCGAACGTTCTTAGCAATCGCTAGAGAGATGTGGGAAACGACCATGGAAATCCTGAAACCTGGCAATTCCTCATGGCGATTTTTTATCGCCAAGGATAGTCGCATGAACAAGGAAGAGCTTCGTGGTAAGCCTCCGTTCTGTTCTCCTGTAGTTGTGAATCTAACAGTGATCATAGTATGGCTATCCTTGTGCTCTGATACTAGACATCCTTTTGTATCAACTACCCTGATTACTGTAGATCCAGACCCACCGTTGCGTTTCCCCAGGTCATATACTCTTGACAGAAATCCTACAATCGCTAATAATCCATGCCCAACGCCTGTATCGACTCCACTCACAAGTACCTTTTCGCCCGATCAGACTGGATTTGTGTCAACTCCTGGCGGCACAACAGCCCAGACCAGCGCTCCAACACCTACTACTGGCGTATTCGATCATAATGCTGAGGCGAGACTCATAGATATCACGGACGAAACCTGGGGGGCAACCATCGCACGTGGTCTTGACGACCCAAATGTTCCTACAGACTGCTGTCATGCGTCAATGAGTGGCTACTTGATCAAAAGGGCTGGCGCAAGGGACGAGGATGGGCTGATGGCATTTGCTGTAAATATAATACACGCGCAAAAGCCTGACAAGGCACTGCTCAAGGACGTGCTGGGCATGTATAGAGGTTTGACAATGTTGGCAAAGGTAAGGGGAGTTGTAGACCCAGAGAGTAATGTGCTGCCTTGGCACGTTGCGGCTGCGAAGAAGGCACATGCAGTCGTAAACAGTACTATGCGATGGGCTGGTGAGTAAACAAAAGCTAGGTCATGTTCCGTCGTTTACTGCTCACGAAAGTTGCCATGTGTGTAATCACGTGCGCAAGAAATTTCGGCCTCACCTCAATTTCCACCTCATCCTAGAACTATTTCCACCAATTAAGTTATCAACAGAGTCGTAAAGGCTTCACAACCAAACCGTCTCACGCAATGTCTCAAGTAGCTGCTCTACAAGAGCGCGTCTTCGCACTTGAGGTGAATGCCTTTGCTCACAGAGAGCTTGTCCATGTCAGCGTTCCAAATCTCTCACTGCTCTGTCTTCGTTACTGAAAGAAACGCACCCAGGACCTACTGAGCGAGAATGACAACTTGAAAAAGGCCCTTGATTGTAAACTCGCAGACTGTACGGATTACGAGAGCCAATCAAGAGGTAGTTCAAGCGATGCTCTTAAACAAGATTCAACTAGACATATTGATAACGTCAACGTCGACAAGCTACGACAGTGGCAGGCTCGAGCTGTGGCGGCGGAGCGAAGCGTCCGAGAGGCACAGGTATCCATGGTTAGTAGTTCTCATCACCATCTCTGTTTTGTCCTCTAGCTGATGCGGAGACGACCGCAGCAAAGCAACAACTTTGTTCTTGTCCTTATCGATGGCAACGCACATAGTGTAAGCCTTCAATCACTATGAATTCGGGCTTCTAGTTAGGTTCTCTGACATTTTTTGTGCTTAGTTCCCGCCAGATCTGCTGCTCAAAGGTGCAAGTGGTGGTGGTCAAGCAGCGGACCGCCTCCTTGCCGAAGCCACCAGGCGCATACAAGGGTGGAGTGGATCGAAAGGCTGGAAGATCTTGGCTCGCATCTATGTAAACATCGAAGCACTGCTTCAGGAGTCTCGGGGGTTATCTAAACAAGTCGAAAAGTGGGATATCACAAATTTTGCTCAGGGATTCACCCAAAGACAGCCTTTCTTTGATTTTATCAATATTGAAAATGAGCATTCGATCAGTCGCAAGCTTGAGGGTAAGCCAAATTATATCTATTTTCGGCCCATGCTGTTGAAAAAGCATTAATAGCTTGAGACAGAGATCTTCAAGCTGTTCATCAACAACATCCAATGTCAACATATTATTTACGGCTGCCGGCACGACCAAGACTCTTTAAGAGTACTTGAACCTTATAGAGGAAATGTACTAGATGCGTCTCGGATCTCCTTGCTTGGACACGTCCAGCCTGGTCTGCAATCAGCGTTCGACGCCGTGGATCTCATTAAAGCTTTGACCTCTGGAAACCCACCCGAGGTTGTACCGCCTGCGAGCGATGACGAGTTCTCAAGCATAGCTTTTGATGGGTTGTCGATATCATCACCAGCCCAACATCAAACACCTGTAACTAACAGAAGCTCTATCACTATACACGGTCACGATTCATCTTCTCCAATCTACCGCTTCTCGGATAACAAAGCTCACCATAGCAATGATGTCATTGGTCACGGTTCCAGCATAGCTCCTAATAGCTTTCCGGGTTCGTCGTCCCAACGAGATGTGCCCGGTGATGGCGATAACGCAGAGCTAGCTACAAAGACTTGGGGTCCAAAGAAGAGAATCGTCCTACGCAACGTCAACAACGAGCGAGTCGACGCTGACCTCGGGCCCGTTGATGGCGAAGCGGAAAGGAACCTGTTCAGACGAACAAATTAACAATAGCTGTGCAATAATTACGTCATTATCGGGAAGTGTGGCCAAGCAAATTGTCAATACGCTCATGACGCCGGGGTAGACGCAAAAGAGATGGTAGCATTGATATACCGTGCCCGACTATTACCTTGTGACCGGGGCTCAGGCTGTAATTTTAGCAGCTGTTGGTATGGTCATATGTGTGTGGCCCATTGCACTGGAGGTCCAAGGTGCTTGCAGAAGTTCCACGATGTCGATCGAACCGCCGTCAAGATTTGGCGACCGAATTTGTCCTAAGAAGGGCCCCAAATTGGAGATGAGGATAGCAAGTTGAAAACAATTGTGAAAGGGCAGTAGCTTAAGCAACAACTACTCGTAGGAAGAATACCGATAGAAAGTACGAGTCGAACGACATTTGCGAAGTAAAGCCTGTATTTCATTATTCCATAGTAACTCTCGATAAGGCGAGACACACTCCTTCCGTTGATGAGGATATGATCAGAACACATCATCCATTCAACCTGCACGGAACACGATATCTCGCAAAACTCAATGGATAGTCTGGAGAGATAATAGGTGCTTTGCGTTGTAAAATAGCTTTTGTAGAAGCAACAACGGCCATAACAGATAAGCCAGATTGCCAAACGCTCCTTCTCGTCGATGAAAGATCACTTCAAGGATATCTTTCCACCCTTCTTTTCCACCCACACTGTGCCCACATCACGGGCAAGCACTCAATCACCCCAAACTCCATACAAGTTCTCGAGATCACCCGTATGGAACACTCGAAAGGACGTCTTAGCCTGCCAGATTACCATATCATGACGCCGTCAAGGCAACACTTCGTCCTCGTTGATACCTCCATGATGGGAAACAGCATGAGTATCGTCCTTGGTCTTATGGTAGCCTGGCGGCAAAATGATATAGGACCCAAGAACTTTCTTCGTCAGATACTTACAACACGATACGTCAGCAACGCATTGAAACCTCTTTTCGTCTACAGGTAGCTCCCTACTACGTAGCGTTCATATTCATTACTTTACATTCCTCTATCGACTGAATGCGGCAGTCCATGCATATCGGATGTCCACACCGGGTACCAAGATCAATTTATCACTGATATGCAACCTAACTGGTCATAGGACCCAGGAATCTTATTTTTGCAGCAGCAAAACCACGTATTTGGAGATCCAGACTTTGTTGCGCAGGGGGGGCAGTTTAACGTAGCTGTCTACGGACCAAAATTGCTTCAGCAAATCAAGTGGCTAGGAAAGATTCCAGAGTCCACAGCTTGAAGGTAATATGAGAGGCCTCAGAAATTTGATTACGAAGGCAGGGTCTCTGGCGACTCGGCAGAAGTTGGCAAGAGACAAGGGAAGATATGAAGGTCTACGATACTGCTAAATTTTGAGTACGGACTTAACACAACACATCAGCATATATTAGGGTTCATTAAATGACGTTTCATGTGTGAACACACGGATTTTACGGGGTAAGCATTAGCAGCAAGATGAACAACGCCCAAACCAATCCCAAAGCAAACGCTGCTACATCGATATTCCCGTAAGCTTGAGCCAGACTAGAAGCTTCATGGCCTCTTACTTCTGCCAGCGAACGACGGATACTCTTGGTAGTTATTAAGGCCCGATCTTGAAAGACACGTTGATGGTTGATTTGCCAGGTACTATTAGAAGCGCTGGCTACCTACTTAGTAGTCATAATGAACGTACCTTTCAACCTCTCCTCCAACTTATAGGTAAACACTTGGAATTCGTTTTGGAAGACTACTTGCGATACTTTTAGTAGTTTCAGTAAGACGATTCATTGATGAATACATCTACACGAACACATTAGAACGTAGCTAAATGTTCATGCCAAGTTCACTTGGGTTCCGCTCCACCCATGTAAGGGAGCGAGATCGTGAGCTTACTATGCGGACTGTTCTAACGCTGGTCTTAGATGCAACAGACATTGAGAAGGTTCAAGCATGCGATAGATCAACAACGTCCTTCGGCACAGGTTTTGGATTGTCTACAATGACGAGCCCCGAATTGAAACCACATGCGTAAGTCCTGCATATCTTATGTGAACGATGTTATGTTTGACCGTCTTTGAATATTGATCTTGCTACCTTATCAAAAATTCTTGATTCCTAAAGGCGTTCGGAACAGATCGAATACCATATCACAGAAAATTGTACTTCAAAGCTTATGCAGCATCTACACCAAGATCTAACAAAAACCATGCTAAGTGCGCAAGTCAAGTAAGTAAAGAGATATATTCTGCTATACGCATTGAACGAAATCGCACGTTGAACATCTGCATACCTAAAGGACATCTGCTGCGAGTATTAGACTTAAACCATCATCCCCATCCAAATTGCACCCAACCCTACTATAGCAGCACTGCATATCACACTCTTTCCACCAACAGCCGCAGCTGGCGCACCAGCACCAACAGGATGTGATCCCACAGCCGTGCCTCCCCCTGACGGTGGACCCGAGCCTCCGCTGCTTCCTCCGCCTTTAGAAGCTCCTCCAGAGCCGCTGCCATGGCCTCCCCCTCCCCCTCCACTCGATCCACCGCCCCCTCGCTTGTCATCCGGGTCGAAGAAAGGCGAGACAGTGCTGTTGTCTGGCAGTGAGCGGATGTTTGGTCGCGCAGGTTTAGTTGAATCGTAGATGGGTTGAGAGAGTAAGGAGGATGTAGGAGATGGCGGCATTGAAGATATTGAGACTGGTGAACTTGTTGAAATAATTGTCAAGAGCAGGACAAGGGGGAAGACGGGTGCAAAAGCTTTCATGGTGGGAAGCAGAAGCGCTGAGGTATAGCTTGCACTGTTTGAAATTCGCTTTAGGTTGTCCAAGGTGTGGAAGAATTGTGAGGGGCAAGAGAATTCGAGAGATTGCGATATGTATGATTTGGTAGCACAGCTCTGTATACGGATGGAAGAATAATGAGTGTTTCGAGGGATTCACTGTTGAAGCAAGTGAATTTCTTCCCTTTCAAGACCCATTGACGCTAGGAGCATTGTTCTTGACTCTGGCCGTTGATGGTCATTCTTTGTCCTTTATCCATTGCACACAACAATGTGCCCTTGGTTCATTGACCGTTCATCGTTTCTCAAACGCAGAGATTATTCTGATAAAGAAATCTGCAAAGATCATGGTTGTGTAGAGTAAGGATGATTATCATTCATGATTCGTCATACAGAGATAGGATGCGTGTAAATGAGTCGGAACTCGACCCCGAATGTGACTATGCTAGAAAATAGACAGCTGTGCAAGTAGAGAAAACAATCATGCTGAATTGATTGTGAAGCGATCGTCTACACTCAGCCTTGTACAATCCAGTCAGAATTGCCAACTCACTCGTGCCAATCTTGTATCTTAGTCAGGGTCATTTGGTAATAGAACAACTCCAATCCTTGATGGATCCTGTAGCGTGAATAAGTCACTCTTCCAATGGACTATGTTGGCTTTGAGTGTTGCTTCCTGAAATAAACGCTGTGAATTGCATTTTTCTGAACCGCAGGTATTCTCAACATGCAAAACCAGACGCAATTATGACGCCGCTTATATCTCGAAATTCGCATACTACAGGGGAAAGCGATAAAGCCATCATCTCGGCCTGAGTACTTTGCCCCTTAGTCCATACCTCTGTTTCTGTACGTATTAATTGGGCACATGGCTACGGCGTGGAGAAGTCGGAGCTCTGGATAACAATGAGACTATCTGAGAAGGGCAACGCTTTTTCTTTCAATGCATTTCATGCCAGGCGCGTGTTCGCAGATTCTCGTACCGATACTCCGAAGGTGCATGGGCGACTTGCCTTGAGTCGGTGCTGTTTCGAGAGTTAATTCGGTTCTGTTCCGAAGAATTTTCAAAAGTCCGTAGAAGGAAGCAAGAGATATCTGGTTTTCTCCCGCGACCCCAACATGGCACACTGAATCGTTTCGTGGATCCCTCGGATACGTTAGATGTCAAGCGGAATAGGGGCGGTAATGAGTCTTCATGAACACCATTAATGTGATATTTGATGTGCACACGGCAACGAGGCAAGCCGACCCTCGCCCAATTACAATAGCGAAAGAGTAGTATTCCGCGCCAAACGTCGGTGGATAGACCAGGTGGGTGCCTGTCCCGAATGGATCCGACGCTCTCTCGGCCGGACTTTATATCCTCGTATTTACGGGCTTCCTGCCGCACACTGGCTGCGACTGGGTTTCCGCTAACGCTAACTGTTCTCGGTTACGCTTAGATAGTGATTGTGGTTAGTGTGCACGGGAACCTAAGCCCTAAGTCCGAAATCTTGGATAGGTAAGTCTTTTCGACCTTATATATACCTTAATCAGACGTCAGACGTCGAAGTCTTTGCAGCGTGGGAAACATTTATTCTCTATTTTACTATTAGCAACACCTTGCAGTTATGTCGTCCACCGAAGACCAGAATAAATCTTTCATCATACCTGGTAGGTTCTCGCTGGTGATTTTGCTCAATGGCGACAACTAAATACAGTACAAGGCCACTACTTTGCAGAGCCATTGCATAAAGATTCTTACGAAGCCATCGACTCGAAGAAAGCCGACCTTACCGGTAAAAGCGTTTTCATCACCGGTGCTTCTAAAGGCATCGGCAAAGCCATCACTGTGTCATTTGCGAAAGCAGGCGCATCCTTTATTGCTGTTGGTGCTCGCTCCAATCTTCAATCTCTTGAACAAGCCATTCAAGATGCTGCGGCTTCAGCGGACAGGGAACCTCCTCGGGTTCTACTGATATCTCTGGACGTAACGAGTAAGAAGAGTGTAGATGACGCCGCTGCTAAAGTGGAGAAGGAATTTCGCAAGCTGGATATCCTAATTAATAACGCTGGTGTAATTGAGCCACCCACTCCCATTGGCGACAGCGATCCCGAACTCTGGTGGAACACTTGGACCGTCAACGTTCGCGGACCTTACCTCGTGACTCGCGCCTTTCTGCCTTTGCTTCTCAAGGGAGACTACAAGCACATTGTCAATACGACCAGCGTTGGAGCCCACGCCGTTATGCCCGGGCTTAGTGCCTATCAGCCGGGGAAATTGGCGGTTCTGAGATTTACGGAATTTATCAATGCCGAGTATGGCGATAAGGGGGTGCTGGCGTATGCCGTACATCCTGGAGCTATCATTACGGAGATTTTCGATAGTTTTGGCGGCCTCCCGGAAGAGTTGAAAGACAGTAGGTCCTGGCTCTCGGGCTCTCCGAGAGTGGTTCTCTTAGGTTCACATGGAATCTAGCTGAATGTTGATTAGAGTTCCAAGATACACCGGAGCTGCCAGCCGATACAATTGTGTTTCTGACTAACGAAAGGCGAGATTGGCTGGCTGGGAGATACATTAGCTGTACTTGGGACATGCCCGAGTTGATGAAGAAGAAGGATGAGATTGTTAAAGGGGACAAATTAAAGGTCCGCATGGCGTTATAATAGCAAGGTGGCATGGTAAATGCTTTGAACCTAGTGTAAAAGCAGGTAAAACGTTCTTTAATCCGACGTAGCTTGAGATTAAAACAGGGACTAAGAGACTACTTCCCAGAGCTTCTTCGGTTTCCGATAAAACTTCACATAGTACGTCCCGAACCCACAATTTGAGAGACGGCAGATTTTCCATGTTTCTGCCCGTACGTAAAGCACGGAAAATCAACCACCAATACAGAGCTCCCGCTTTAAGGACCAATTTCCCGCGAAGAGTTGTTTTACATCTTCTGCTGCTTCTCTGTCTTCCCCCTAATGAACAACCATGTCGTCAAGTCGAAGCATCTCGAGTATCTCTCATATTAGGCAGCTGAGACAGCGCTTTTATCTCACGATATCGATCGTGCGCAATATACGTCCTGTGCTGACTGTCGATATGGGGATTCCTCCTATTACAACTCTGTTCAGATGCGAAAGCTCTTGTTTCTCTCAAGACTGCCCGCAAAGCATTCTAAGTTGTATAACCTGGCAGACCGTTGATGAACCTTAAATCAACCAAGATCATGTGTGACATTAAAGTCCTTTTCACCAAATGTTCTCCCGTAAACCTTACCGACATGACGATTGACTCCACTCTCAGCCAAGTTCTAACATACATCAGGACTACAAGGGGACGCATCAGGCGGGCCAAGACTCGCTGGTAAGGTGCACCTGGAGTGGGAAAGGTATATCGTAGTGAGACAATGAAAACGTTATAGACAATGTCAGCTAGGATAATCTGGGAAGCCAATACTGGGTCGATTTCATAATCGTGGTTCTGAGTATGGGTTACTTTCATTGATGCTTATGATCTTGAAGGGGCGGAGCGTCGTGTCGAAGCCCATGGATGTAGGAAAGAAAGATGGGAGATATCAAAGTACTCTCACAATGCGGTATACTGGGTGAGACACCAAGTATGGCGAAGATCAAAGCGCATTGAGCTTATCAGATTAGGATGACAGGGCATCAAATCTTCACAGAAATAATTCGCTATGGGATCGCGATCCGTATGCGATGTGCGAACAGTTTCGTAGCACCGAACCGGTCTTACCACTTGCGAGCGACGGATATTTGTGAAGATACTATAGCTTGCGCGCCTACATCTGCTCTAACTTGCTTCATAGCACTGCATCGGGTTGAATCATACGAGAGCCGAAGAAACCTCCGAGCTGAGATCCTTATGCTGTTAGGCTTCTCCTGGCAGGTGAGTCTAAAATATGTGCAAGCGCGAGGTAGCAAGGCTGGTATCAGACCTTGGAAATTCCAGCCGCAGGTCTGTCTAGGAATGGGCACAATTGGCAGGGCGTTTCCAAAGTCCTCGTGTTGCGCTGGGTTGCAAAGTGATAGAGCCGGCCATTACTCCTTATTGTGTTGTTAGAGAATTCTTTATGGGAGAAAAGGCATAAAAAATGCTTGGGGAGTCCAGAAGCATTGCGCGTTGGAAATCGGGTTTTCGACGAGGATACTGCAAGTCGCTAGATACTGTTCGGTTGCTGTTGCATCAACGAACAGCAGCCCATTTGCCGTTGGCTGATTATCAGCTGACTTACCCGCTTTATAACTTGTACAATCATTACAGATTCTGCCATAGATTGAATTACCAAGAGACCAAAAACACATAGACATGTGTGAACTTATTACATCCACTGTCACTGTCATCATTCGAGATTAATTAATGCATCGCCTCTATGCCTTGATATAGAGCGAAAGCCACACGGAGCAGTCGGGCTGTGACCTATTTGTAATGGCAAACAGCCCGCCAGTGGTGGCTCAGCTTGCTCATGGCCATTCAAACTCTGACAGCTCAGCGAATGATTGCAGACAAAAGGTCCGATGAAATAGAACAGGTTTGGCGAGTCAGTGCAAAGTGTGGCAGACACAAAGCCGAGGAAGTCAGCGGTCTGGAAGCTTCCGCCAAACAAGGGTACAGGACACGCGCCTTCCATACATCTATCAAGGGTGAAGGCTTTCTTCACTAGAGATGTACGTTAAACTCGAGAGACTCAAGATTGCCAATCTTGCCCAAAACCGGTAAAGGCGTAGCTGCCAACGCTCAAGGACCAGGCCACTAACTGTGACTGCTGCTAGTGAAGTCTCAATGTAGGACGAGGGGGTTCGCCCCTAGGTTAGGTGACGGTTGGGTTGAAAGCAATAGCAGTCGAAGGCGCAGGTTGTACGTCCATCACGTTAAAACCCCACAGGATTTCAGCCTTCAGAATCTACATCAAATGTCAACCATAAGATTCCCAGTATAATTTTGATAGCTCCTCCAATCCATAGAACAATTTGATACCCGTTAAGGATCCTGGATAACCACCCACCGCAAATCCCACCGAGGAGAACTAGGATAGCAGCCATTGCCCTTCGATTTCTTTTCGGATTGTTCCACTTCCACAGTCTAGGGTCGCTTGCGAAATCGTTATAGACGCTTGTGAGCACCGTTGTTGGGATCTCGTTGTATCCAAGCGCCCTACTTGTTGCGACCTGAGCACCGAACTGGGATGCAAGGGATGGTATTGCAATGAGGATGAGGTTGCTATTCGAGTCGCTCTCGGGGATTGTGTCGGTGGTAACGAGGATAGCAGCGATAAAGACGAAGCAGCCCTGCAGCAGGAATGACCCTGACAGGCTCGCACGACGTGTTGCGCCAAAGGCGCGATATGCTCGTCCGGCAAAGAAAGACCCCAGCATGAACGATACTATGGCGATGAGGCAGCGCAGCCATTGCAGACGGTTACTCCCAACGGGAAGGTGGGAAGCCCCAAGGGCGAGGAATATGGTGTTTCCTGTAAGCTTGAGTCAGTACTTTGGAGCATTTTAAGATCCGTGGGCGTACTAGCCTGTCTGCATGCCCATGAAGATGCCCCAGGCATTGAAGGCACCAGCATCGATCAGTCCCGTTACGTAGCAACAAACCAATAGTGGCAGATCAGCATGCTTGAGGCTGATTGACGATGACAGGTGCTTTCGCATTTGCA
>JAABUS010002376.1_pt1 | contig 35920 bp, 33 predicted proteins | sample 5560161 | NCBI WGS metagenome assembly JAABUS01 (sample SAMN10711885, study PRJNA513376) | rock metagenome | isolation source: Antarctica rocks | place: Antarctica: Victoria Land, Trio Nunatak nord | collected 2016-01-04
CAACCTGTTCAGGGCAAATGATTATAAAAACATGGCACCGGCACAAAGGCCCGTTGCCAACGATATTATAAAATTAAATCAATTACTAAATTAGAATGCAACAGCCCTGCCCTCAAGAGGGGAAATATGGCGCTTACCGTTCTGGTAATAAGTAATTTCAATAAAAACTTATCTCTATAGAATAGACGAGAGCTTACTAATCCTACTTCCTTCGCATATAATTCATCCCACTTTGAGGCAATGCTTCTTTTACCACCTCTTTTTTGGGTTTCAGGATATTAAAACTGGGCTGCACAATTTTGATGCTTTGTTTCGATAGATCGATGCTGGCATTCAGCTCAAAACCCAGCAAAACAATCAACGAATTAAGGTAAAGCCAGATCATGGTAACAATCAACGTCCCGATAGAGCCATAGACTTTATTGTAGGATGAAAAATGGTTGATATAATAACTGAAAACCAGCGAGGCCAGCACCGCCAAAATAGTAGCCAGGATAGAACCGGTACTCAAAAACTTCCACTTTTGGGCATGAGCCGGCGCGTATCGGTACAAAATAGAAACAGTTACGAAAAATAGCAAAATCACCATGATCCATCGTGTGATTGAGATCATGAAGATCCAGAAAGTTCCGCTGCTATGCAACTGATGATGCATAAAAGTGATAATCGTTTGCCCTAAAATCATGATAGAAATGCCGAAAATGAAGGCAAAAACGATGAGTAGCGTTAAGATCAAAGCAATCCAACGGCGATGGACCCAGCTGCGGGTTTCTTTGGTTAAAGCTGATTTGTTGAAAGCGGCCATTAAATTGCTCACACCATTTGTTGCAAAAAATACCGCTGACAAAAAGCCGAACGACAGCAGTTCGCCATTCTGATTTTTGATTATGTCCACAATCGTTCCTTGGAAAGCCAGGAAAGCATTTGTTGGCATAACGGTAGCCAAAACCGACAATAATTTATCCTGAAAATGTTTGATCGGGATGTACGGAATCAGCGTAAACAAAAAAATAATACCCGGGAAAATAGCCAGCATCAGGTTGTAGGCCAGCGCAGATGCTTTGTTTACGAGTGATTCTTTCTTAATTTCTCCGAAGAAAAAAGCCCCAATAGTATAAAGCGGCAGCGAATGAAAACCGGGCAGGATAAGTACCTTGGTCCAATTCAGAAAATACTCATAAAACTTAAAGCGAAGCAGAAAACCGTGCAGCCAGAACATGCTGCAAATCTATACGAAAAAAGGTTTTAAACGTTCCAGAAAATCCGTAGAAGGCAAACACGGCCGGTTGGTTTTTTGGTTGACAAATACGAGCAAGGTTTCGCCAATGTGGATCAGTTCCTGCTTCTCATTAAACAGTTCGTACAAAAAATGAATGCGGATGCCAGGCATTTTTGCCACACTCACTTTGATGCTGATCTCCTCATCATATAACGCCGGTTTCAGGTATTTACATTTCATTTCCAGCACCGGCATAATGACGCCATCAGCTTCCATTCCGCTGTATGTCATGCCCAAGCTACGCAGCATCTCTACCCGGCCAACTTCGTAAAACCCGGCATAATTGCCGTAATACATGTAGCCCATCTGGTCAGTTTCGCCGTAGCGGACGCGGATTTTGGTGGTGTGGGTAAACATCAGCGTTTGATATTACGGTCGTTCAATGCCTGATGAAATTTGTGCGCATTGATTAGGTGATCGGCCATATTGGTGGCAAAATTATGGTAGCCGGAAAAATCCTCCTTGGCGCACATGTAAATGTAGTTGTGCTTCTTATAGTTCAAAACCGCTTTTACAGCATTGACAGACGGCATCATAATCGGTCCCGGCGGCAAACCAGTATTTAAATAAGTGTTGTAAGGCGAATTAAAAACCAGGTATTTATTCAATACCCTTTTTATGGTGAAATCTTTCAGTGCGAAAATTACGGTTGGGTCAGATTCCAGTTTCATGCCGAGGTTGAGGCGGTTTAAATACAAACCGGCAATGGCTGGCATTTCGTTATCATGCGAAGCCTCTGCATCCACAATCGAGGCCAAAATACTCACTTGTACCGGCGTTAATCCGGCTGCTTTGGCTTGTTCTTTTCGTTCCGGTGTCCAAAATTTCTGATATTCAGCGTTCATCCGGGCAAAAAATTTCTCCGCAGAACCGTTCCAATACATTTTGTAGGAATTGGGCATAAACATCACATAAACATCATCCGGCGTAAAACCAAAAGGCTTTAAATACGCCGCAGAATCCAGCAGATGAATGATTGAAGCAGAATCCGCTTCTAATTTTTTGCCAACCATTCCGGCAAAAGTTTCTTTCAGCCGCACGTTTTGGAAAGCTATTTTTACGGGTTCCTGTTCGCCCAAAGCCAGCATCCGGATAAACTTTTTATTGCCCATACCTTTGTGCAAAAGGTATTTGCCCGGCTTCACGCGGTTCTCGTATTTCTCGCTGTAAGCCACCTGCATAAAAGTAGTTGTATCTTTTACGATGCCTTGCTGCTCAACGGTTTTCAAAACATCTGCAAAGCCAGAACCAGTTTTGATGTACAGATAACCCTGGTTATCAGTTACGTTCGGGCCGTAATATTTAAAGTAATAATTGAACCCGGTAAAAGCCAGCAGCAGGAAAAACAAGATGCCAAGTGCAATCAAAAACTTTTTTAGCAGGCCGGATTTTTGGGTGTTTTGTTCAGACATTTCAAAATAAATTTAATGGATTTTTGTGCAAAGCCAGCAAGCCGCCTTCCAGGTTGCGTACGTTGGTAAAATCCTGCTGCCGCAACAATTGCTGTCCGGTTTTGCTGCGTAAACCCATTTTGCAAATAACCATAATTTCTTTGTTTTTAGTATAATCCAGGCTGTTTATTGCCTGCGGAAGTTTGCTGAGCGGGATATTTTTTCCGCTGATATTAAAAGTGGAAAATTTTATCGGTTCGCGCACGTCCGGCAGGTTTAATTTTTCCTGATTTTTAAGGCGTAAAAGAAGCACTTGCGCTTGGATTTCTGGTTGCATCGGTTTAGTTTGCCTGAGAAACCGTTAGATTGATCCGCGTGCCGATACTGGTTTTGGTAGTCGAATCTGTTTTCATCGGCATTTGCGATTTTACCGTAACTTTGGTTGAATCCGTAATTGTACCTTCATAAGTAATCGTTCCAACTGTTAAACCGGCACCGCTGATAGCAAATTTTGCCGCGTCCAGCTCCTGATTGGTCAGATCCGGAATATCTACTTCGCTGGCACCTTTTCCATCGCCCAAAACCAGATCAATGCGCGAACCTTTGGGCAGTTTGGCACCGGCCTTGATTTTTTCTCCTGCAAAACGAACTTCCAGCACGTGGTTCAAAGCAATATCCGGGCGGTAAGTGGTATCGCCCAGCTTTAAACCCGCGTTGGAAATGGTGGCGGTAGCTTCGCGAAAAGTAGTGTTTTCCAAGTCCGGCAAACCCACGTTTGGGGCGAGTTTGGTGATGACTGTCAGGTAAATTGTCCGGTTTTCTTTTACGTTCGTAGTTGGGTCAGGATCTTGCTGCACCACCGTTCCCGGTTCCCTGTCAGGCAGGTAAACAGAATCAATTTTGTATTCAAAACCTTGCTCGTCAAGCAGGGCAGAAGCACGGCTGATCTGCATCCCGATCAGCTTTGGCACCGGGATGCCGCTGCCGTGGCGTGTGTAATAATTCAGGCTGAAAACGATAATCAATACGACAACGAGAACGGTCATGGCTGCCAAAAAAAGGTTGGTAATAAAAGATTTACTTTTGAGGTAAGCGAAAAAAGAGCTCATTTACAGATAGTTGTAAGCATCAGCTTTGGTTTTTTTGTTAATTCAAACATAATCAAAACCTGTATTAAATTTTTGTATTGAAGCAGAATTATACAAATTTGTATTGAGGTTGAAGAAATGCTTCTTTTATCAGTGTTTTTTTGCTGCCTGAAGAAAGGACACAGCCCTTGCCCCTCTCGAAAGCGGAACCTGCAAACGACGCCTTTCTAAACATTATAAAGGTAGCAAACTGTGCTTCCCCTCTTGAGGGCAGGGCTGTTGCATTCTAATTTAGTAATTGATTTAATTTTATAATATCGTTGGCAACGGGCCTTTGTGCCGGTGCCATGTTTTTATAATCATTTGCCCTGAACAGGTTGATCGCGATATTTCTGAACACAGAAGTGCCCTGCGGTGCATTCTCCGTTCTTATTAAAGGTTACGTCCTTTGCCCAGTGAAGCCCGTTCTCTATGTTCCAGTGGTTTTTATATCCCCCGACAGAATACCTGGGCGCTGAGGGGGTACGGCTGCTGATAAAGTATGCGTCCTCCTGGCTTATCTTGCCCATGCCCTTCACCGTCCGCTTTACTTTGACAACCTGTTTTAACCCTGTCCAGCCCCCGCCCATCTGTGCTGTCGCACCACTTACCCATACTTCCCGGCGTTCTGTACGCCCCTTGTTGTGTTCTGATCCGGAAAACATACTGGTAACGGTCTGCATGTCTGATGTTATGGCCTGGGTTTGTTTGCAAAGCGTTCTTTGGTCCATTTTTACACCGATGACATAGTGGCTCCTGGTACCTGTAATAACTTTTACGGTTTTTTTTGACAATGCAGCGCGTCCAGCGTGAAAGTTGCCCCGCCCAGCCCCAAGCCTGCGATAAGCCGCCGTACAACAGGTAGCTCGCTTTGCTTCGGGTTATCGCCAGGCGCGTTCCCGAGCACCAGCTTTTTCCGGCTGCTGTAAACACTCACCAGGTTGATAAAGCACTGTTTTTCTATGGAATAGCCGCTCATTGTGCCTTTCATCGCTTTGCCGTCCACATGCAGCCATTCATTTTCAGCGGTCCCGGTATGCTGCCGCGCCCATTTATAAAAGCATTCGCCCAGCCTGTTAAAATCAAGTCCCTGTACCACACGCCGAACAGTATAAAAAGTAGGCAGCCGGCCCTTGTTTGGTTTGAGATGGGTCAACAGACCAGCTTCATTACGGGCGATGAAATCGCCGATAGCACGGTAGCCATGGTAACCGCTCATGGTACCCATCAGTACCAGCAACAGTACCAATGTCTGACCATGCCGCTGGCCCGCCCCCGTCGCCCATCAGGCAGATCTTCCAAATAGGATATAATACCCTTGTTCATCTGCCTAAATTAAGCCTTCATCTTTTAGAATGCAACAGCCCGGCTCTCGAGAGGGGTTAGGGGTGTGTTTCTATATTGTTTTGTTGAGGGACTTCGCCCTTGGTTTCATGTTCTTTTTTCTTGATAAAAAAGAACCAAAAAATCAAGAATGCCGGATCGCCTCCGGGCGGCATTCAGCCCAACGCGCCTGGGTGGTTACCTTAATGGCGTTTACCTATCTATCTGTCTTTCTGGTATTTAAGCCGATTACAGTTGTAAGTTCTACGCCCTGCCATCCTGGAGCTTGTCGAAGGCCTCTTTAATTAATAGTCTTTTTGTATTTTCAATCACAGGTTATATTTGGTTAAAATAAAAGGGAGACCTTTTGCTTTGAATGAAAATTTCTCCCATTAACTAAAATGACAGAAACTATATACTTACAAAAATACTTCTTTTAGCACCTAAATTTTGGCAAATGCCACAATCGGTTTTAGTTTGATGATGTGCATAAAATCAAACAAACGCATCACTTGGTAGCCGGCATCAAACTCAAACCATTTGATGGCATTGTTGGCCCGGCCCGGAAATTTGTGGTGGTTGTTGTGGTAAGCTTCTCCCCAGAAAAGAAAATCAACCGGCAAAATATTTTTAGAAGTATCCGGGCCTTTATAACTTTCGTAACCAAAGCGATGTGCCCACCAATTAACGGCCAAACCCTGCAACGCGCCCGTAGCAAACGTGAGCGGAAGGAAAAGAAACTGCTACCAAGCCGTAGCCAGCCAGCAATAAATAGCCAGGTAAACAGTTCCCCAAACTACCCTGGTAATCCAGTTATGCGCAATCCTGTCGAACGCATCCCAAACGGGCAGATCTTTTTTATATTTCTGCTTTACGTCGTGCTCACCCGTAAAAATATCATTGTAACTGTTGCGGGTTTTGAGCAATAAAAGCGCAACATTATCCGAGTAATGCGGCGAATGCGGATCATGCTCGGTATCGGTATCCGTGTGGTGCAAACGGTGCATCATGCCATAAGCCGCGGCACTGATGTAGGACGAACCTTGCGTTATAAAACAGCAAACGTAAAACACTTTTTCCCAGGTTTTACTCATGGTAAACATACCGTGGGCCACGTAACGATGATGAAAAAAGGATTGACAAAACAGTGAAAAATACCAGTGTAAGGCAAAGAAAACAAGAATTCACATGATTGAAATGCTATATATAAAATGTTGTGGCAGTGTAATAAAAATCTAAAGCTTCCGGTAGGAATTTTAGGAGTGCTGGCTGGATCTGAACAACAATTTAACTTTGTGTTTTAACGTCTTGTTGTGTCGAGTTACGAAGCGCAGAATAATTAAGTTTTTACAGTTGAAAGATTCCGGTTATACCTAAAAACATTTCTGTAAAATTGTAAGCAAAACCAGTTTTATTGATATTCCACATGAATAAATCTTTTTTGTTGATACTGTTTTTATCGGTATATTTTGTTGGTGCCGAAGCGCAGGATAAACTCATTAAGTTTGATGACCAGCGGATAACTTATTCGGGCAGAACTTCCTACAAAACTGATGCTGCCGAATTATCCTGGCCGGGCGCATCGGTCAAAATCAATTTTACCGGAACCGGAGTGGTTTTGAAAGGTCAGGACACTTCCAACTATTACAACGTGATTCTGGATGGAAAAGCAATCTCCAAAATCCATCCGGATACTTCGTGCAAAAACTATATTTAGCAGCTGATCTATCCACAGGAAAACACACTTTAGAACTGTTTAAACGTATCGAGTGGGACAAAGGCAAAACCTGGTTCTACGGTTTTATGCCGATAAAAGAAGCATCGCTCCTGCCAGCTTCCAAATTGCAGAAACGCAAAATTGAGTTTTATGGCAACTCCATCACCTGCGGTTATGCAACTGAGGATTTCAAAGGCGATTCTCCCATTGGTTACTTCGAAGATAATTATGTAAGTTATGCAGCGATAACGGCCAGGCATTTTAACGCCCAATATTCCTGCATTGCCAAAAGCGGGATTGGTGTTTTGCTGAGTTGGTTTCCGCTGATTATGCCTGAAATGTATGATCGTTTAGATCCAACTGATTCAACCAGCAAATGGGATTTCTCTAAATATACACCAGATTTGGTGGTGATCAATCTTTTTCAAAATGATGACTGGCTAACCCAACGGCCAGATTTTCCAGAATTTAAACATCGTTTTGGTACAAAAGCACCTTCCGCAGATGATATTGTTTTGGCTTATAAAAACCTCGTTCAAAATATCCGCGGCAAATATCCAAAAGCAAAAATAATTTGTGCTTTAGGAAGCATGGATGCAACGCAAGCCGGTTCGCCCTGGCCAGGTTATATTGTAAAAGCCGCGAAAGAACTGCACGATCGAAAAATCTACACGCACTTTTTCCCTTATAAAAACACGCCCGGCCACCCGAAAGTTGCGGAACAACAGGCGATGGCTGATAATTTGATTGCTTATATTGATAAAAATATTAAATGGTAATTTAGCGGGCGGTCCCTAAGCAATTGTTCATCATCACTCGCAGTTTTCTATTAACCATGAACTATCGGCTATGATGACCCACAACCCATGAACAAAAAGATAAATAAATTTAAAAACCAAGTTATGAACACGAGTACTTCCCGCCGAAACTTTATTAAAACTAGTTCTATCGCCAGCGTTTCTGCCCTGGCTATTACTGAAATCGTTACTTCTGCTTTTGCGGAGGCAAAAGTGGGCAGGATTTCAATCGGACAAAACAACACCGTTCTTTTTCAGGGCGATTCGATCACGGATGCCGGCAGGAAAAGGGAAAATCTGGTAGCGAACAATCCATCGGCCTTAGGTTCCGGCTATGCCCTGATAGCAGGTTCTGAACTGTTGTTTAAGTACCCGGAGAAAAACTTAAAAATCTACAACAAAGGCATCAGCGGCGACAAATCTTACCAATTGACAGACCGTTGGGAAAAGGATTGTATAGAATTAAAACCTGATGTATTAAGCATTTTGGTTGGGGTGAACGATTACTGGCACAAACACAACGACAACTATAAAGGCTCAGCAGAAATTTATAAAAATTATTACAAGGCTTTGCTGGAACAAACCAAAAAGCAATTGCCCAACGTCAAATTAATTATCGGCGAACCTTTTGGTTTGAGTGGGATTAGTGCAATTGATAAAACCTGGTATCCTGAGTTCCCGGAATATCAGAAAGCCGCCCGCGAAATTGCCGACCAGTTTGATGCTGCTTTTATCCCCTATCAATCTATTTTTGACAAAGCGGTAAAATCTGCTCCCGGCAATTACTGGACGGGCGACGGTGTGCATCCAACTTTAGCTGGTGCACAATTGATGGCGAGGGCTTGGATGGAGGTGGTGAAGGGTTGAGGAAACTGAGATTAATAACTTCTTAACAGTTAAGCAAAACTTGATTTTAGTGTTGTAATTTTGCTTTTTAAATTATAATACAATTGAATACATTTCATAAAATAATAAATGGTGATAGTAGAGAGATGTTAGAACTGAAAGACAATTCTATGCATCTTGCTATCACTTCACCTCCATATTGGCAACTAAAAGATTATGGAACAGACAATCAAATCGGATTTCATGATAATTATGAAAGTTACATCAATAATTTAAATCTTGTATGGAAAGAATGCTATAGAGTTTTACATGATGGTTGCAGATTATGCATTAATATAGGAGATCAGTTTGCCAGGTCTGTATATTATGGCAGGTATAAAGTAATTCCAATCAGAGAAGAAATTATTAAATTTTGTGAAAATATAGGGTTTGATTATATGGGTGCCGTTATATGGCAAAAGGTTACAACATCAAATACTACAGGTGGAGGGTTACAAATGGGTTCTTATCCTTATCCAAGAAATGGTATTTTGAAACTTGATTATGAGTTTATCTTAATATTTAAAAAGCTAGGAGAGGCACCTAAACCCACAAAAGAGCAAAAAGATCTATCTAAAATGACATCAGAAGAATGGAATACATTTTTTGCAGGTCATTGGAAATTTTCTGGAGCGAGACAAACTAAACACATTGCAATGTTTCCAGAAGAACTCCCAAGAAGATTAATAAAGATGTTTTCTTTTTACGGTGAAAATGTTTTGGACCCATTTGGTGGTAGTGGAACAACATCACTTGCAGCAAAAAACTTAGATCGAAATTCTGCTTGTTTTGAAATTAATCCTGATTTTATACCCATCTTGAAAGAAAAAATAGGTGCAATTCAACATGATATTCAAGGAACATCTTATCAGTTTATCACTCGGGACCTAAAAGAAAAAGATTATAATAAACAAATACAATCATTACCTTATATATTTAATGATCCTCATAAGTTAGATAAAAAAATAGATATTAAAAAACTTCAATTTGGTTCAAAATTGGATAAAGAAAGTTCGGGTAAAAGAGAAGAATTTTTTACTATAAAAGCAGTGATTAGTCCTGAAGTTATACTTTTAAGTAATAACCTCAAAGTAAGATTACTTGGGATTAAAATTGATGAAAAAATTAATGGAAAAGCCATAGAATATCTACAAAGAAAAACAAAAGGAAAAAGAGTTTTCTTAAAATACGACACTCTAAAGTATGATAATGACAATCAGCTGCTTTGCTATCTCTACCTTGAGAATAAAACATTTTTAAATGCTCATTTAATAAAAAATGGTTTAGCACAAGTAGATACTCAATTGGAATACAAGTACAAAATGAAGTTTATAAACTTATTAGAATTAGCAGATGCCTGAAGATATTGAAGAGCAACCGGAAGATCAACCAATTTATAAATATGCGAAACCATTTGGGAAAAAGGAGAAAGTATTAAATTATGCAAGCAATGCTTACCAACTTACAAGACCGAACAAAGTAGGTGCTGTAATGGAACTAATTCGGGAATGTCAACCTAAATCATTTGAAGACTGGCAGAATTTCTATTTTGAAAAAGCTTATACTAAATCCAAAAAGAATCCTTTAAAAGTAACTAAAGAAATTTTAGATGAACTCGGTGAACGATTGCACGTTGTAATTACTACTAAGGTGATTCCAGAATGGATAGAAGCTTTTAATCAAATTACTGTACAAGATTGCCATGATTATATTTATGAAGTAACCATTCCAAGAACTTACGATGGTTTCATAACAGAAAAGTCTGTAATTAATGACGTATTAGAAAAAGTTTTTCCAAATGTAACTTTTGAAGAATCTGATGCTGATTTAGATCATACTGGTGACGTCGATTACATTGGTAAAGTTGGCAACAAAGCATTTGGAATCCAGATTAAACCTATAACCGCAAATTCTAACTTTGGCAATTATAAACCTTCAGAAAGGATGCAAACTAACTTTGAAGATTTTGAAGAAAAGTATGGCGGACGGGTATTTATTGTTTTTTCAACAAAAATGAATAATAAAAAAGAGATACAAAACAAAGATGTTATTTTGGAAATAACTAAAGAAATTGAACGGCTGACTTTACAACAATTTTGAAGAAGACATTATCTTTTAAAAATTTAGTGCTTGTTTAAATTTGTATCAGAAAATTTATTAATGCTTCTTTTATGCCTGTAAATTTTGTGTTTACATTTTTATGCCGATAAAAGAAGCATAGATTTTCTTGTTTTCAGGTGATAAAAGAAGCATCGAAAATAAATTGAACAAAATTTTAAGAGTATCTTACAGGTTGTAACTTAACATGATTTAACAATCTTTCCCAAAAAAGTATCGATAAAAACAGCATCACTTTGATTTAACCTTTTACCTCAAACCTTCGCACCTCAATCCTACCTAATCACCGTAATATTTCCCGACCTAACCACGCGCTCCTTGCGGTAAGTATCTGATCCTTGTAAAACCCAATAATAAGCACCGGCCGGGATTTTGCTCCCGCCGAAAGTGCCATCCCAAAAATTGCTGAGCTGTTTGGTTTCAAAAACCTGCTGGCCGTAGCGGTTAAAAATCTTGAAATAATCTACCTGCAAAACGCCTTCATAACTGATGGTGAACAGGTCATTGGTGCCGTCGCCATTTGGGGTGAAGGTATTTGGTGCGATAATTTTGATTACCGGCGGCAAATTAATTACTACAAAAACTGATGATACAAAAGTACAACCGGCTTTATTGGTGGCTTTGATGTAGTATGTCCCGGTTTTTTGTACTGAAGTATAATTATCCAAAGCAATAGTAGTGGACGTGTCTTTCCAGTAAGAATAGCTTATACTATCCCGGCTTTTAAAAGTAGCAGTCAAATCTACCGTGGCCGGAAATACAACCGGTGCAGGTGAAATCACCGTAAAAACCGGAAGTGCATATACCTGCGCACGCAGCGGGGCAATTGTATAGCAGCCAGCCGCATTTGTTGCTTTGATATAGTAAGTCCCGGTTTGGGTAATATTTTGCGGTGAAGCTAAAATTTGTGTGGCGGCAGCATCGCTGTAATAAGAATAAGTTAAATTAAGATCACTGCCGGATGTAATTGCAGGACCGGTTAAATTAACAGCTAAACAAGCAGCAGTATTTTGAACAACCAGGTTTGGCTTTTTCCCGATTACAACTACTACCGGAGCAACGGTTGCGCAGCCAACAGTATTAACGCCTTTGATGTAATAAGTTCCGGACGAATCAACCAAACCGGGCGAAACTAAAGGTATGCTTGCATTCACATCTTTCCAGTAACTGTAAGTTAATGCAGCACTGCTCCCGACTGTAATTTTTGCTTGTATGAGATCAACTTTGTCAGGATAACAAACCGGATCAGGATTAGATATGATGACTGAAGGCGTGTTTTGCAGATTGACATAAATTGGTTTAATATCCGTGCAACCGCCGGCGTTTGCAGCTTTGATGTAATAGGTTCCGCTGGTGGTTACATTATCAGGATCCGGGACATAATTCTCTGCATCGGGATCACTAAAATATGAATAAGTGAGATTCGGACTGCTGCCATCTGTTATGTTTTTAGTTTTCAGGCTGATACCGGAAGTGCAGCCAAATATTGTATCCCGAACCTTTAAAGTTAACACATCCGGAGAAGCATTGATGGTGGTATAAAGGGTATCCTCACAGCCTAAACCCGGATAAGGTACGATCCGTAAAGCATAATGCGTGCCATCCGGTGGTGCAGGAGAAACCGTTAAGATATTGCTTATACCGAGCACTTGAGAAAAATTATCATTGTACCAGTAATACTCTTTAAAACCTGCCGGTGCACTCATTTTTAAAACACTTGTGCCAGCACAATATGTATTTCCGGTGATTGGCGAAGCGCAGTTTTCGTTCACATCAATATAAGCATAACCGAAATGGCCGCCACGCGTGCAATCATTGGTAGTAAATTCCAATCGAAGTGTTTTCCCGGCATATCCAAAAAGGTTGATCGTGATGGGTGCCCAGGGTTTATAAAACACGCTGCCACCGTAACGGGATTGTTGGAAGCCCGGCAAACCTGAAGAAGCGACAAACTCAAAAGAGCCGCAACTGATGTACTGGTTGGAAGCTACATCAAAAACCCGCGCCGTAAATTTTGGCTGCTCATAATTGGCATGGTCCGGGTTTTTAAAAACAACCGCATAATTGTAAATGATGCTGTAAGTCTGATTATTCGGGACAGTAAAAGTATAGCTCACCCTTTCTGCCTGCATCCCGGTGCCGTCATTGCCCAGTTTTAACGAATATAAACTTCCGTTTGGGCAGGTAACCGGAAACTGGCCGTAAGGATCACGCTGATTGAGTGCGTATTTGAAAATAGTATGCCTGCCGGCAACAGGAAGCGATGGTGCAACAGTGATGTCGCCGGCCCTGGAAATACTACCGACGTAACATTGCCAATTTTTTAAGGTGCCGTCTTCAAAACCGATATTTTCCGGACAGGTTTGCGCCTGTACTTTTATCAGCATCAAAAAAAATACAATGATCAAAATGCTGTAAAATTTCATCCTGCAAAACGTTCTGGTTATTTTATTTAAGGATTGTGAGGCTGTGATCGGTATTGATAAATCTAACGCTATTTAATGAAAAACGAAATAATATTTACGCCTGTTTAAAATTTGTTCAATTTATTTTTATGCTTCTTTTATCACCTAAAAATCATCAAGGTTTTATACTTCAACATTTGTTTTTAAAACAAAATTTATAGTGATAAAAGAAGCATTATTCTCTTTATGATAAAAAAATCTAATCAGGCTTCTATCCTAAAATAAAAAAGGAGCATCAAAACTGATACTCCTTTTATGCACCTAAAATTGGTAACTATTAGTGCTGACCTTTTTCTTCTTCAGGTTTATAATTGGCCTTCATTTCGTCCAGCTTTTTCTTGCCATAAGCAAACTTGGTAATAATCACATATAAAACCGGTACAATAAAAATACCCAACAAGGTTGCAGCCAGCATCCCGCCCAAAACCGTAAAACCAATGGTTTGGCGGGATTGGGCACCTGCCCCGCTTGCAAACACTAATGGTAAAACACCCAAAATAAAAGCCATGGAAGTCATGATAATTGGCCTTAAACGAAGCTTTACTGCTTCCAGTGTTGATTCTTCCACGCCCATGCCTTTATCTACCCTTTCTTTGGCAAACTCAACAATCAGGATCGCATTTTTGGCTGCAAGGCCGATCAGCGTAATCAATCCGATCTGGGCATAAATATTATTATCAATATGCGGCACAAAGGTTAAAAACAGGATGGCACCAAACGCACCGATCGGCACAGCAAGTAATACGGAAAAAGGAACCGACCAGCTTTCATACAGTGCAGCCAGGAACAAAAACACAAACATAATCGAAAGGCCGAAAATGTAGATGGTTTTGGAACCTGAAGCAAGTTCTTCCCGGCTTAAACCTGAAAATTCATAGCCGTAACCTTGGGGCAAAGTTTTGGCTGCTACTTCTTTTAAGGCAGTTAAAGCATCACCGCTGCTATAACCCGGAGCCTGGCCGCCATCAACTTCAGAAGACCGGAACAGGTTGTAATGGGAAATAAGCGGGGCACTTTCTATAACTTTGTAAGAAGTAAGCGTACTTAAAGGCACCATGGTCCCGGCCTGGTTTTTTACATAATATTGTCCCAGGTTTTTAATGTCGGTACGATAGGAAGAATCGGCTTGTTCTAACACACGGAAGTTCCGGCCGTAAATGGTAAAATCGTTTACATAAGTACTCCCTAAATAAGTTCCTAATGTGCTAAACACATCAGAAACCAGTACACCCATCTTTTTAGCTTTCTCGCGGTCAACCTCTAATTGGTAACTTGGTGTACGGGCTGTAAAAAAGGTAAAAGCCCTGGAAATTTCGGGTCGTTTGTTGGCTTGGGCTACAAAGTTTTGAACAACATTTTCAAAACTTTTAATATCCGCATTGGCCTCTTTTTGTTCTATGATGAAAGAGAAACCTGCCGTATTGCCCAATCCCGGGATAGCCGGCGGAGAGATCACAACTATACTTGCTTCTTTTATAACCGATAATTTTTGCTGTAATTTAGCGACCATTGCCTGCAACTGCAGTGATTTGTCTTTCCGTTGGTCCCATGGTTTAAGGGAGCAAAAAATAGTACCACTGTTTGATTTATTGGCAAAAGTAACCGCATTTAATCCGCCCAGTGCTGCATAATGCCCTACACCCGGTATGCTATCCAGAATGCCCATCATTTGTTTAATTACCGTAACCGTACGGGTGGTAGAGGATGCGTCCGGCAGATCAAAAGTGATGTAAATCCTGCCTTCATCTTCTGTAGGAATAAATCCGGAGGGTTTGTTTTTAAACAGCAGCAAGGCTCCGATGATGATACAGACTAGTATGATCACCACAAATTTTGCATGATGTATCCCTTTATCAACCCCGTTGCGGTAACGGGAAGTAATGCTTTCAAACCAATCATTAAATACCTTAAAAAATTTGTCTAACCAGGAAGAAGACTTCTTGTCCTTATCGGTAGGTTTTAAAATCAGCGTACACAAAGCAGGTGTTAAAGACAAAGCCACAAAAGCAGAGATCAAAACAGAAATGGCAATGGTAATGGCAAATTGCTGATACAAGCGGCCTACAATCCCCGGAATAAAACCAACCGGTATAAATACTGCGGCGAGAATTAAAGCAATGGCAATTACCGGTGCCGAAATATCCTTCATGGCTTGTAAAGTAGCGTCGCCCGGCGACATGCCTTCCTCGTCCATATGTTGCTGTACGGCTTCTACCACCACAATGGCGTCATCTACCACAATACCAATTGCCAGTACAAAACCAAATAAGGTTAAAGTATTGATGGTAAAGCCAAGCGGTATAAAAAAGATAAAGGTACCAATAATGGAAACCGGGATAGCCAGCACCGGGATTAAAGTGGCGCGCCAGCTTTGCAAAAACAGGTACACAACAATAATTACCAGTATCAATGCAATAACCAGCGTTTGAACTACTTCATGAACCGATACTTGTACAACTGTTACAGACTCAAAAGGCACAACATAATCCACATCTGCCGGAAACTGCTTTTTAAGCTGTTCCATCATAGCATAAACACCCGCTGCGGTAGAAAGCGCATTACTACCCGGTGCCTGATAAACTAATAAATAAGATGCCCTTTTTCCATCCACAAAAGAATTACCGGTATAGTTAAATTTACCCAACTCTATTCGGGCAACATCTTTTAAGTAAACAATGGCACCGGTTGCAGGATTGGTTTTAACAATCACCTTACCAAATTCTTCCGGTTTTACCAGCCGCCCTTTTACAAATACGGTATATTCAAATACTTGTGAGTTTTTTTGCGGTGGCGCACCTACTGTTCCGGCTGCTACCTGCACATTTTGCTCTTGTAAAGCAGCAGTAACTTGTGCTGGTGTGATGGACAGTTGAGAGAGCTTATCCGGTTTAAGCCAGATACGCATACTAAAATCATCGGCACGGGTAAAAATATCACCTACACCTTTAGTCCTGCCCAAAGCATCTTTGATAAAAATATTGGTGTAGTTATCTAAAAAAGTAACATTATGTGTTCCTTTCGGTGAAAACAAAGCAACAAGCATCAGGATACTTGGGTTTCTTTTACGTACTGTTATACCCAAACGCTGCACTTCCTGAGGCAAAGTAGGTGCGGCAATACTTACACGGTTTTGTACATCCAGCGTAGCAATGTCAATATTTGTACCTACTTCAAAATTGGCTGTCATGCTCATTTGCCCGTTGCTGGTACTGTTACTGGTTAGATAAGTCATGCCTGGCGTTCCGTTTACCTGCACTTCCACCGGCGTAGCCACCGTTTGCTCCACGGTTTGGGCATCGGCACCGGTATAAGTGCTGGTGATGTTTACGGTTGGAGGTGTAATTTCGGGATATTGCCCGATGGGTAAAGAACTCATGGCCAGTAAACCAACAATCACGATAACCAATGAGATGACAATAGCGGTTACGGGCCTGCGTATAAAAGTTTCTGCAATCATATGATGCTTTTACTAAGTCTTTTTTAAAAAATTATTTACCTGCTTGCTGACCTTGCGGTGCTTGTTTTGGTGCGCCTAAAGTAATATGGGCACCATCCCGAAGCCTTTGCAAACCTTCGGTGATGATTTTGTCGCCTTGTTTTATGCCGCTTAAAATAACAATATCGCTATTGATCTTCGGCCCGGTTTTTACTTTAACTTGTTTAGCAATCGTATCTTGGGCTATGTAAACGAAGTATTCGCCCATTTGCTCCACCAAGGCTTTATTCGGAATAACTACCTGGTTGCCGGAAGCTTTATTCAGCACATTGATCGAACAGCTCATGCCATCAACCAGCTTGTCTTTTGGGTTTGGAAAACGTACCCGCACCTTAATGGTTCCGGTTTGGTTGTTTACACCTCTGTCGATAACCGAAATTTTACCCTGATACCCATAAGTTTCACCGGTAGGCAAAACCATTTTAAAGGTAGTATCCTGCTTTACGGGTTTATTCAGCAATTTCTCAAAACGGTTGATGTTGCTTTCATCTACCACAAAATCTACCGCAATCGGGTTTTCTGATGAAATGGTGTTTAACAAAGTACTGCCCGGACTAATTTGCGCCCCTAACCTTACCTGCGAAATACCAATACGGCCGGTAAAAGGAGCTTTAATAATGGAATAACTTAAATTGGCACGGGCCGAACTAACACTTGCAGCAGCAGCAGCAACCTGACTTTTGCTGGTTTCTAAAGTTGCAATGGCATTATCTACCAACTGGCGTGCAACAGCATCCTGCTTTGCCAGTTGTGTGTATCGGTCTGCATCTTTTTGGGCACGGTTAAGACTGGCCTGCGCACTTAACAAATTGGCTTTTGCCTGCTGGTATGCTGCTTCATACAAGCGGCGGTCTATCTCGTACAACGTTTTTCCCTTCGGTACCACATCCCCTTCTTTAAAAAAAATACCTGTAATAAAACCAGTAACCTGAGAGCGCAGTTCAACGCTGTTTAAAGCAACTACTGTAGCTGCAAACTGGTCGTAATAATCAGCATCCATTCTTTCTGCCGCCTGCACATTTACCGCAGTTGGTGGTATGGCTGTGTTCTTTTTTTGTGATTTGGAACAGGATATCCAGGTGGCCGAAGCAATTAACAGAACAAGCGTGATATATTTATTTTTCATGTTGTAGATAAATTCTAATAATTAACCGAAAGGGAACCTAAAGCTCTTTGCAGATCTATTTTGCTTGAAAGCACCGTAAAAAGTGCATTGTTGTAATTTAACTCAGAAGTGCGAAGATCAGACTGCGCCACGATTACATCTAAGTATGTTTTGATGCCTTCGCGATATTGCAAAAAAACCACGTTGTAAACATCGCGCGCCAAATCAACGTTCTGTTTCAAAGTCTGCATATCGTAATAACTGCTTTTGTAGTTGCTCAAAGCCTGCTGATATTCTGTATTGATTTGAGTGTGGATATTGGTTAGGTCCAAACTTGCACGGTCAACCTGCAACCTGGCTTTGCGCAAATTTTGCAAACGGCGGGTTCCCTGAAATATCGGAATACTCAAGTTTAGCCCAACCAAAGAGTTGGGAAAGCCCCGGTCATACAAATTAGAGAACTGATTGTTAAGAAAGTTGACATTATAATTTCCAAAAGCAGCTAATGACGGCAAAAAGCCCCATTTGTAATAACTCACATTTAAGTTTTGGATGCTGCGCTGCGTTTCCAATTGCTGATACTCCGGCCGGTTTCTTACATCCAGCATCTGCATGGTATCAATCCGGGTTTCCTGTTCCAAACGCAAGCTATCATAAATAGGCAAAATAATCCGTTCGGCTGTAATCCCCATAAATTGCCTTAAAACGGCTGTCTTTGATTTTACCGCTTCCTGTGTTGATTTGAAGTTGGCCAAAGAATTATTTAAAGCGATGGTAGCTTGTTTGTAATCAATTTTATCCACAACACCGGCCTGATATCGCGCATAAGCATCTTTTAAAGCAAGCCGCAAGCGGGCGATATCAGCATTAACAATATCCAATTGTTTTTGAGAAAGCAACACATCATAAAAAGCCTTACTTACATCGGCAACAGTATTGATCTGACTAACTTGTGTGTTTTGCTGATAGAAACGCCTCGAATATTTAGCACCGCGCGAAGCCAATAAAACATCGTTATTGTAAATTACCTGGCTTGCACCAAGCGTAAGCACCGATGTGTTGTACAAGCCTAAACGCGTAACCGTAGTACCGCCGGAACCATTTGGAAAAGCAGAAGTAGGCAACTCAAAATAATGTTGTAAGTTGCCTGTTCCGTTTACTTGCGGCAACCAGGCAGATAAAGCAATATCAATATTGCGTTCGTTGATTTCCTGGTCGATTTGCGTTTGTTTTAAAACCGGCTGATTTTTTAACGCATACCGGATACATTCCTGCAAGGAAACAACCGGCGAAAGCGAATCCCGGGTAGTTTGTGCTTTTAACAGATAAGGGCAGCAAAACGTAATGAATAGGATGCAGTGGATTTTATTAATATTAAAACGCATAACAGTTTGGGTATTGCTTCATCTAAGCACAAAATAAGCTATATATGTTTTAAAAGGTTAATCATTTGATTAACATATTAATATTTAATTTGAAAATCAGCAAGTTGAAAAACTTTGTAATTCTATTTTTACATTTACTACAAATGAATTTATGCTTACAACTGTATATTAATACTGATATCGCCTAAAGTACTGATATAGTTTTTTGCCGTTATCCTACTTCTTTATACTTCTTTTACCGGGTTGTTTTTGAATACAGACTCATCACCAAAACACCTAAAATAATCAGTAACATCCCGATTATTGCCGGTGCATCCAATCGCTGCTTAAAAAAACACCCATCCCCCAAAAGCAACCAGCACAATACTGGAGCCTGCCCAAATGGCATTGGCAACGCCAACCGGCATACTTTTTAAAGTAATGCTTAAAAAATAAAAAGTGCAGGCATAACCAGTTACTACAATTATCGAAGGCCAGAATTTGGTGAATTGTTAAGAAGCTTTGAGTGCGTTGGTAGCAATCGCTTCCGAAACAATAGCAATAGACAAATAAAAATATTTCATGTTTATTTTAAAGGCGCAGCAACGGCATACTGTTTTTATACACTAAAAAATCTTGCCCGGATTTAAGATTCCGTTCGGATCAAAAACCTGTTTGATACCGCGCATCAGGTTTAAATTCACTTCCGAAAACTTCAGTTGCATATAATCTTTCTGCACCAAACCGATGCCATGTTCACCGGAAATAGTTCCGCCCAACGAAACGGTCAATTCAAATATTTCGCGGATGCCGTTTTTAAGTTTGCTGTTCCAATCTTCGTCGCTCATCCCGGCTTTGATAATGTTGACGTGCAGGTTTCCATCGCCTGCATGGCCATAGCAAATCGATTCAAAACCATATTTTGTGCCGATTACTTTGATGCCTTTCATCAATTTTGGCAATTCGGCACGCGGCACCACGGTATCTTCTTCTTTATAAACTGAATTGGATTTTACCGAAACGGCCATCGTTCTGCGCAGCCGCCAAAGTTCTTCTTTTTGTGCCGATGAATCTGCAAAAAGCACTTCAGTACAATGATATTGCTCCAATACTTCGTTTATCCGCTCACAATCGGTAAACAAAACATCCATATTGTTGCCATCTACTTCAATTAGCAAAAACGAAGAAACTTCCGGTTTCAAATCAAAACTAATGGCATCATGTTCCATCACCCATTCCACGCCTTTTCGTTCCATAAATTCTACTGCGGAAGGAATTATGCCAGCGCGAAAGATTGCTGAAACCGCTGCGCAGGCATCTTCATCAGTCTGAAAAGAGGCCAGCAGCAGCAAATCATGTGTTGGTTTCGGCACGAGTTTGACCACGATTTTGGTGATGACGCCAAGCGTGCCTTCCGAACCGATCATCAGCTGCGTTAAATTATAACCGGAAGCAAATTTCAACGTATTCGCGCCCGTCCAAATAATTTCCCCGGTTGGCAAAACAACTTGTAAGTTCAATATATATTCGCGGATTGTTCCGTATTTCACCACACGCGGCCCGCCGGAACCATGAGATACATTGCCGCCAATAAAACAGGAACCTTTGCTCGCAGGATCAACCGGATAAAGCAGGCCTTTTTCCACAGCGGCATCCATAAAAACTTCAGTGATGACGCCCGGTTCAACTGTGGCCTGCAAATTTCGCTCATCAATTTCCAGGATTTGATTAAACTTTTCCATCGCAATCAGCAAGCCGCCATGAATCGGCAATGCGCCACCGCTTAAACCCGTCCCGCCACCGCGCGGCGTAACCGGGATTTGGTGCTGATTGGCAAGCTTCATCAGTTCTGAAATCTGTTCCGGCGTTTGCGGTTTTACCAAAACCTGCGGATAAAAACGCAGGTCTTCGGTTTCATCATGACTGTAATCTTCCAGTACTTCCCGATCTGTAAAAACCGCAGCCGGGCCAACAACTGTTCTGATCTGATCCAGCAATGCTTCGTTTATCGTACTAAAATTCATGCTTCTTTTATCCAGGTAATTTCAACAAGAGAATATTTTACTTCGCCGGGTAAAGGCGGGTTTAGTTTTTTGAGGCCGATTTTGATTTTTTCCAGAAACGGAAATTTGTTTTTGATCTGATCGGTCATTTCCTGCACTAAAGTTTCCAGCAGTTTTCGTGGCTGCTGCATTTCTGCGGATAAAATCGAATATAACTCTTCATAATTTACCGTGTTTTTGATCTCATCATCAATTTTTTTCGGAACAAATCCTACTTCCGCATCCACCAGATAATGGCCGCCCAAAATCTGTTCTTCAGGGTAAAAACCGTGGTAAGCGTAAAATTTAACTTCGTGCAGGGCAATTTTTAGCATGATTGGGATTTTATCTGAAATGAGATATGGGTTCTTTGCCTATGAATAATGGCTATTTGACTATCCAATATTAGATAAGCTTTCAATCTTTTATATCTAAATTTAGGCATGTTGATAACATCTGTAAAAAAGGTAATGCTTTTTTATAATCCAATATATCGTATTCTAAACCAAGGATGCGCAAGTTGTTGTAGTAAACTTGGTGGTTAATGTAATAGTTTTTTTCAGATTGTATCAACCAAGCTTTTTCGCCCAAGTGCTCTGCTAAAAACCACTTTTCTATCAATCTGGAAACCCTGCCGTTGCCATCGTTATAAGGATGTATTTTTACAAAAACTAAGTGCAAAAGTGCAGCAAAGAAAAAAATTTCCTGCACAGATAACTGCTGTTGTTTCAGTTGAGATAAATCATGATAAAACTTTTCCAGTTCAGCCTGAACTGCAAAAGGATAAGCTGCAACATATTCTATTTTCCCATCAGCAGTAGTAACATACATATTGTTTGTACGGGTTTTGCCTTGTCGATTTTTAGGTAAAATATGCTTTGTTAATATTTGATGTACTTTGTTGATGTTTTCACTATTTAAAGCAGAAGATTTTGCGAATTGATAAGCATTGTACAAATCATCAATCTTTTGGGTATAATCAGGTAAAAAATCAACACCAAAGCGTTTGTGTTTTATATACGAATCCAGTTCAATGTCTTCTCCTTCAATTTTTGAAGAAAATACTGCAGAAACGGACGTGTAGAAACTAAAATTATCGATAGACAATTCACTCTCTTTCAAGTGCTCATAATTATCTAAAGCAGATTTGTCTACCTGCTTACAATACTCCTCCAACAAATCAATTGGCAAAATCTTAAACTCTATCTCCTTATTCATAAAAGTTGTTTAGAAATACCGGCCTGGTTATTCCTCGGAGTAAACCGCCTGCACCCGATCGCGCAAATTATAACCGGAAGCCATCACTTCGCCATAAGCTCCGGCCGTACGGATGGCAATCAGATCACCGCGCTTAGATTCCGGCAGCTCCACATCGGTACGAAAACAATCCGTGCTTTCGCAAATCGGGCCAACAACGTCGTAAGTATGAGGTGCTGATGGTTCATGGTTCGTGGTTGATGGTTCATGGTTAGTGGTTAATGGCTGATGGCTGATGGCTGATGGCTGATGGCTGATTGTTGATGGTTCACTCAAATTTTCGATTCCGTGGTACGCCTGATAAAGCATCGGGCGCATCAGCTCCGTCATGCCGGCATCCAGGATCAGGAAGTTTTTTTTGATACCGTTCTTCACATATAAAACCCTGGAAATCAACGATGCACATTGCGCAACCAAAGCACGGCCCAATTCAAAATGAACTTCTTGTGCTTCGTTTACCTGCAAAAAATCTTTAAAAACCTGGAAGTAACCGGCAAAATCCGGGATGCTGTTGATATCAGGCTGCACATAATCCACACCCAAACCCCCGCCCACATTCAGGATTTTTACCGTAAAACCTTCCTCCTGAAACCACAGCTGCATTTCGTTCACTTTCAAACACAAGTTCCGGAAAACGCTTAGGTCGTTGATCTGCGAACCCACATGAAAATGAATGCCCAGAAATTGCAGGTTTTTGCATTGATGCAGTTTTTCGACCACGGCAGGCAGCTCCCAGGTATTGATGCCAAACTTGTTTTCTTCCAGCCCGGTGGTGATAAAATGATGCGTATGCGCATCTACATTTGGGTTGATGCGGATAGCAATATTGGCGGTTTTATTTTTTGCAGAAGCCAGGTTGTTGATGATCTGCAGCTCCTGCACCGACTCGGCATTGAAGCAAAAAATATCCTGGTCCAAAGCCAAATTTATTTCTTTATCTGATTTGCCCACACCGGCAAAAACAATTTTTTCCCGCTTAAAACCGTGCTCGATAGCCGCTTTTACTTCGTTCCCGCTCACGCAATCGGCACCAAAACCAAAGCTTCTGACCGTATCCAGCACGTGCGGGTTAAAATTGGCTTTCATGGCATAATGCACCTGAAAATGATGCTTAAAAGCAGCATCAGAACAAACTTTTAAAGTAGCTTTTAGTTGTTGCAGATCGTAGTAATAAAATGGCGTTTCTATTTTTTGGAAACGATTGACAAGTGCAGGATTGAACATATTTTTTTGAACCGGCAAGTATTTGAGACAACTCATTATCCGGCCGGAAAGCAAAAATAAAATTTTAAAAACAGCAATTAACTATCGCTGATAATTTATTGGTGGATACAGATTTTTCAAAATCAGAAAAAACCATGATGCTTCTTTTATGCCTGTAATTTTGCTTTGCAGATACTTGTATAGAAAAGTACCGTTAATTTCAAAAATCAGGTGATAAAAGAAGTATATAAAAAATCTTAATCAGGTCTTAAACTGCAACTACCGCAGCAACGGATTTTTCTCTTTGGTAAAAACCTCATAAACCTTTTTATCCAGCCAGCCTGGGATTAGTTTGTTCAGCAAAACGGTTAATTTTCCTTGTCCGGTCATCACCAAAATCCGTTCGCGCTTGGCAATTCCTTCGGCAATAATTCGGGCAACTTCTTCAGCGGTCATCATTTTTTCTTCGTCCATTGACGTTTCGCCATGCGCAGTTCCGTCATTGGATAAAGCCGTACTGCGGATGTTGGAAGCGGTAAAACCAGGGCAGGCAGTCATCACGTGCACGCCGGTTTTCAGGTTTTCTACGCGCAAACTATCTAAAAAACCATTCATTGCAAACTTGGAGGCCGAATATCCGCTGCGGCCCGGCAAACCTTTAAAACCTGCAATCGAAGACACGCCCACAATGCTGCCTTTTGATTTTAAAATCGCTTCCATAGCGTATTTGGTGCAATAAACAGTGCCCCAAAAATTCACGTCCATCAGGTTTTTCAGCACCACCAAATCCAAATCTTTAAACAGCGCGCGCATCGAAATCCCGGCATTGTTGATCAGCACATCAATGCCTTTAAACGTACTTATTGCCTGATAGACCAGCACTTTACAATCTTCTTCTTTGCTCACATCGCATTGAACCGCCACTGCTTTTATGCTATATTTTTTTTCAAGGTTTTGGGCGATGTTGCATAAGGTCACAAATTGCCTTGCACCTAAAACTAAATTTGCGCCACGGGAAGCCATTTCTTGTGCCAAAGCTTCTCCAATGCCGGATGAAGCACCGGTGATGATAACTGTTTTTCCTTTAAAATACATACAATATATTGTGTTTATGGCTGATAATCAACTTATTGTTTGAGGATTTTAGACGTATTGTCATTTCGACCGTAGGGAGAAATCTTCTTCAAAGTAATCAAAGCCTTTGTCGGTGAATGAAGATTTCTCCCTACGGTCGAAATGGCAAAAAACCCATACTTCTTTTATCACTATAATTTTCGCTTCGATGAAAGTCCTTCTGCTGCGCCCGGGACGACAGCTCGATTTCATACCGATAAAAGAAGCATCGCTATTTAACCGAACTTTCATACAAAACGCGCGTTGCAATGGATCGGCCCAGCGTAATTTCGTCCACATATTCCAGCTCGCCGCCAAAAGCAATTCCGCGCGCAATGGTCGAAATTTTTAACGAAACCGCTTTCAATTTTTTGTTGAGATAAAAAATCGTGGTATCGCCTTCCATTGTGGCACTTACGGCAAAAATCACTTCGGCAACATCCGTATTTTTGATGCGCTCCACCAGCGGATCGATGTTCAAATCTGTTGGGCCAATGCCATCCATCGGCGAAATCAATCCGCCCAAAACATGGTACAAACCGTTGTATTGGCTCGTATTTTCAATCGCCATCACATCGCGCGTATCTTCCACCACACAAATAATTTCGTGGTTCCTTCGTGGCGAAGTACAAATCTCGCAAATAGCCTGATCAGAAATATTATGACAAACCTCGCAAAACTGAACCTCGTTGCGCAGTTTGCTGATGGAATTGCTAAAACGCTCTACTTCTTCTTTGTCTTCATCCAACAAATGTAGCACCAAACGAAGTGCTGTTTTTTGTCCGATTCCGGGAAGTTTAGCAAATTCGGCCACTGCGTTTTCCAGTAGCTTGGAAGAAAAATTCATGGTGCAAATTTAGGAAGAAAGTTGTAAGTTCCCGGTTGCCTGTTGCAAGTTTTAAGCGTAAATAGCGTAGTTGTACATTGTATGTTTAAATACGATATTTGGCTTGAACCCAAAACTGACAACTGATAACCCAGAACTGACAACCGAACAAATGGCCCCAGGAATTCTACTCGCTTTCATTATTGGATATTTTTTAGTGCTGATCCTGATTTCCTGGCTTACTTCCCGCAATTCAGCTGATAATGATACTTTTTTTGTAGCCAACCGCAATTCCAAATGGTATCTGGTTGCTTTCGGCATGATTGGCACAGCTTTAAGCGGCGTTACTTTTATTTCCGTTCCGGGGAAAGTAGGCGCACCTTCGGGAGATCAGTTTGCCTATTTTCAGTTTGTTTTGGGTAATGCCGTTGGTTTTATTTTGATTGCGACCGTTTTGCTGCCCTTGTATTATCGGCTCAAACTCACTTCGATTTACAGTTATATTGAAGAAACCTTAGGCCAATGGAGCTACAAAACGGCTGCCGGTATTTTCCTGATCAGCCGCGTGATTGGTTCGTCGTTTAGGTTATACCTCGTCGTGATTGTATTGCAGAAATTCATTTTTGACAGCTATCATATTCCGTTTGCCGTAACCGTTTTGATTTGCCTGGTTTTAATCTGGGGTTATACGTTTAAAGGCGGACTCAAAACCATCATCATCACCGATAGCTTGCAAACTTTATTTCTGGTAAGTTCGGTGTTTTTGTCGATCTTTTTTATCTGCAGAAGTTTGCATTTGAATGTTTTTGAGGCTGCGGAAACCATCAAAAACAGCAGTTATTCCAAAATATTTTTCTGGGACGATTTTCTGTCCAGCAAACTCCATTTTACCAAACAGTTTTTGGGCGGGATATTTATTACCGTTGCCATGGTTGGTTTGGATCAGGACCTGATGCAGAAAAACCTCAGCTGCAAAAATATCGGCGAAGCACAAAAAAACATGTTCAGCTTTACGGCAGTTTTTGTGCTGATCAATATCTTCTTTTTGAGCGTTGGCGCACTGCTCTATATTTATGCTGCTAAAAACAGTATCAGCGTGGCCAAAACCGATTACTTATACCCAACCATCGCGCTAAATTATTTGGGCGTTTTGCCGGCCATTGTGTTTATGCTGGGATTGACGGCCGCAACTTTCGCCACTACAGATTCTGCCTTAACTGCCTTAACCACATCATTTTGCATCGATTTTCTCAACTTCAACAAAAAAGAAAACAGCAACAGTAAGCAAATGGTCAGCGTTCGGCATTGGGTGCACATCGGGTTTTCTATCCTGCTGTTTTTAACCATCATCATTTTCAACAGCATTAATAACGATGCCGTGGTGAGCGCCATTTTTAAAGTGGCAAGCTACACTTACGGGCCGCTTTTGGGCTTGTATAGTTTCGGGCTTTTTATGAAAAGCAGGCAAGTTGCAGATCGGCTGGTTCCGTTTATTTGTTTGGTGAGTCCGCTGGTTTGTTATTTTTTAAGTACCGGATCCAAAACTTTATTGGGCGGATATGTTTTTGATAACGAACTAATTATTGTAAACGGACTGATTACTTTTTTAGGTTTGATGGTAACTTCCCGCAGGAAAACCGTATTAATGCCTGCCTTTTAATTATTTATTTTGAGAGAATTATGACAAGCGACGAAAAAATAAGACACGCTTTTGAGAACCGCAACTGGCACGAAATTAAAGTAACTGATTCCTGGCAGATCTTTAAAATTATGGCCGAGTTTGTAGATGGTTTTGAGAAACTCGCCAAGATCGGCCCATGCGTTTCCATTTTTGGTTCGGCCAGAACACACAACAATAATCCGTATTATCAACTGGCCGAAGAATGCGCGCGTTTGCTCAGCGAAGGCGGTTACGGTGTCATTTCCGGCGGCGGCCCCGGCGTAATGGAAGCCGCCAACAAAGGTGCTTATGAAGCTGGCGGAAAATCAGTTGGCTTAAATATCGAACTACCTTTTGAGCAGTTCCACAACAAATATATCGACCGCGATAAGTTGTTGGAATTCGATTATTTCTTTATCCGCAAGGTGATGTTTATGAAATATTCACAAGGGTTTATCATTTTGCCGGGCGGTTTCGGTACGATGGACGAATCTTTTGAAGCGATTACACTCATCCAAACCGGGAAAATTGCCCGTTTCCCCATTGTTTTTGTGGGAAAAGATTACTGGGGCGGATTATTCAACTGGATCGAAGAAAAAATGCTGGGCCAGGAACAGAACATCAGCCCGGATGATTTAAATCTATACCGGGTTGTAGATACCGCGGAGGAAGCTGTGGAACATATTTTCCGGTTCTATAACAAATATGTATTGAAGCCAAACTTTTAACAACACCAATTTTAAGGGCATAAAAGAAGCATTGCTGCTATTGGCAAGCAATGCTTCTTTTATCAGCTAAAATATTTATTACTTCGTCTTGGTTGAAGTGCCGGTAACAGCAGGTTTCTTAGCCTCCTCTATCATATCAGAAACTTCTTTGGCCAGACTCTGATCGCTTTTGCCTGACGCAAAACCTATTTCCTCAAAACGAACTATTCCACTTTTATCTATAACAAACTTAGTTGGGATACCAGCCAGCTTATAATCTTGATAAAGCTTACTTTTTGTACCATCGAAGCTCATTTCATCATACAATACTTTAAACGTATAATGGTTATTTGTTATAAAGTCCGTTACAAATTGCTTATAATTTTCCATTTTTTCACGCGTATCAATGAACAGAAAAACTACATCCTGGGTGTCTTTATATTTATTTACGGCTTGCTGCATTCCTGGAAAAGAAGCTTTGCAAGGGCCGCACCAAGTAGCCCAGAAATCCAAAACTACTACCTTTCCTTTACAATCAGCTAAAGAAACCATTTTTCCATTCATATCTTGCAAGGTGAATAGAGGTGCAGCCTGATTAGTAATATATTCAAATTTGGGAGGAGTTGGTGTATCTTGGGCAAATATTTGCTGCAAAGGCATAACTCCAAAAAATCCGAGCAAAAAAATAACTTTTTTCATAACAACCATTTTTTAAGCTATTTACAGATAAAATCTTGATAAGTCAAGAAAAAATAAAAAATACCGCTAAAAGACACTCATTCCAAATGGCTTACGCCACCCGAAACCACAAACTTCATCATTTCGGAAGCACTCTTATCAATTGCTTTAACACGGCTGGCCGGAAGTATAACTAACTGACCTGCAAACGAATAAGAAAACGGAAAATAAACGGCCACATCATCAGGCAAACCCAAAACGTTCAGATCTTTGTGCGTTACAAATCCGATCCGCTTCAGGCCAAACTCGTCCATCGTAACTAAAACCGGTTCGTTAAATTTCTTTTCATCACCCACAAAAGCTTCGGTTAAATCTTTAACCGAAGTATAAACAAAATTGAACAGCGGCAAACGATGAAATAGCCGCGAAAACCAGTTATAAATGGGTGCCGTGATTAGATTGGTTACGATTACGCCAGCCAGCATAATCACCACGATAATGGTTAAAATACCCAGGCCCGGAATGTAAATTGGTTTGCCTGTTTTAGGATCTGTTAGTATTAAATCACTCAAATTGAGCGTTTTATCTATCGATGTAAAGAGCCACAAGATTAGAAATATGGAAGCACCAATCGGCACCACAACCAATACGCCTCTGAAAAAATAGTTGATTAGCACTTTAAAAATCCGGTTCATGATGCTGTTTTTACTCGTAAAAATAGATGCGTTTTACCCTTTGGGAAATATTTGTCAGGATTTCATAAGGAATTGTATCTGCCTGATCTGCAAGTGTTTCAATCGGCAACTCTTCATTGAAAACGATCACTGCATCTTCCTCATTCACTTTAATTTCAGTCACATCCAGCATACACATATCCATAGAAATATGGCCGATTGTTGGTGCTAACTTTCCGTTAATCAGCATTTTACCATTGCCGTTACCAAAAACACGGAGATAACCATCGGCATAACCGATCCGCACGGTTGCAATTACGCCGTCTGTTTCCATCCGGTCGTTCCTGCTGTAGCCAACCGTTTCTCCGGCTTTAACTTTTTTAAGCTGAGAAATACTGGTTTTTAAAGCGGCAACAGGTTGTAACGGTTTGTTTTTCAGGCCATCAGCCGTATCAATTCCGTACAAACCGATGCCCAAACGAACCATATCCAGCTGCATTTCGGGCCAGCGGCTAATGGCAGAAGTGTTTGAGATATGTTTGATAAACCCGTAGCCCAAAGCTGTTTCCAGCAAGGTACAAATTTTCTGAAAAGTGTGAAATTGCTGCCATGTAAATTCGTCATGCCCGGCAGAACCACTTCCGGCCAGATGCGAAAAAACAGATTTGACGTGCAAAGCCGGATTGCTTTTCAGCACACGGCAAAGCTGTTCGGCTTCGTCAAATTCAAAACCCAAACGGTGCATTCCGGTATCAATTTTTAAATGGACCGGGAAATGTCCGGCTGATTTTTCACCGATAAAAACAGCATATTTCTCAAGCAGGTTGAAACTGTAAATCTCCGGTTCTAATTGATTTTCAATCAGTTCCTCAAAAGCAGAAACCTCTGGGTTTAGAACCATAATCGGCAAAGTGATCCCGGCTTTCCGTAACGCAACACCTTCATCTACGTAAGCAACTGCCAGATAATCTACGCTGTTGAACTGCAAAATCCCGGCAATTTCAAAACTTCCGCTTCCGTAAGAAAAAGCTTTTACCATCGCCATCAGTTTTACGCCCGGTTTTAAAATCGACTTATAACGATTCAGGTTATTTTGAAGCGCATTCAGGTTGATTTCCAGCACCGTTTCATGCGTTTTTTGTGATAGAATCCGGCTGATGCGTTCAAACTCAAAACTCCGCGAACCTTTTAACAAGATCGTTTCATCCCGAAAATGCAGCGAAGGCAAATGCTGCAACAAGGTTTCCGTATCGGCAAAAAAGTATTTTTCGGGCGATAAAAACAGCATTTGATTTTTGCAAATTTCCGCACCTACGCCAATCAGTCTATTTATTTTTTTTTGTTGTACCAGCTCCGAAACCTGCTGATACAAAACGCTGCTTTGCAACCCAGATTGGTAAATATCCGACAGGACCAGCGTTTTTTTCGGATGCTGTTTTTGCCGGTCTAAAAAGTTCAATGCAATCTCCAGCGAGTTTACATCCGAGTTGTAGGAATCATCAATTACAGAACAATTATTCGTGCCGTTTTTCAGTTCCAGCCGCATCGTAACCGGATTTAAAGCTTCTATCCGCTTACTAATCATGGCCGGATCTGTTCCCAAAGCCAACAGCACTGCCCAGCAAAGCAAAGCGTTTTCTACCGAAGCCTCATCCGGAAAAGGAATGCAGCAACTGATATTTTCAGCCCTAAAAACAGCATGAAATTGTGTTCTGTCTAATTGGTTTTCCTGCTGAAAAACATACAAATCAGCCTGGTTGGATTTCCTGCTGATGGTAAAATTTTTTATGCCGTTTAATGATCCTGTAATTTCCTGCGGAGCCTGATCGGTATTGTAAATCAGCAGGTTAACGTTTGCAAACAACTTTAATTTTTCTTTCAGCTTTTCAGCTCTGCTGCCAAAACCTTCATCATGTGCCGAAGCAAAATGTGTGAGCACACCGATCGTTGGCCGGATCATCGCTTCCAGCTTTTCCATTTCTCCGGGCAAAGAAATCCCGGCTTCGATGATGGCCAGTTCGTGCTGCACATCCATTTGCCATAAAGAAAGCGGCACACCAGTTTGCGAATTATAACTTTTCGGACTACGGACTACGTTTTTATCTGGCGAGATCAGTTGGTACAACCATTCTTTTACCACAGTTTTCCCGTTGCTTCCGGTTATTCCAATTACCTCATAATCAAACTGTTTGCGGTGATAAGCTGCCAGTTGCTGCAATGCCGGCAATACTTCTTTTACCACTATAAAATTGGTATCCGCAAGTTCTGTCGGGATTTGATAACCTTCCTTCACCACAAAATTAAAAACACCAGAAGCGTGTAATTCCGGGATGAAATCGTGTCCGTTCCGAGTTCCGTTCAAAGCAAAAAATAGAGAAGTTTCGGCCTTGCTGATTTTGCGGCTATCAGTCAGCAAATGCTCAATTTCGGCTTCGCGCGCCATGCTGTTTTTAGCACCTAAAATTTCGCTTATTTTTTTGATGGAATACTTGCCGGGCATGTTGCGAAGTTGAAGATATTTCTGGCAATAGAAGAATTTTAACGATTTTTGAACCGATGGAATTTGAAGAACGAAAACCTAAAATTACCGACCCGAAAACAGGTTTGCAAAAAGCCGAAAAATATTGTGCTTACCAGGAGCGGTCGCAGCAGGAAGTACGACAAAAGTTGTATGATTTAGGTTTGTATCCGCGGGATGTAGAGCAGATCATTTCTGAGTTGATCGGTAATAATTTTTTGAATGAAGAACGCTTTGCCAATGCTTATGCCTTGGGCAAATTCAGGATAAAAGGCTGGGGGAAAATCAAAATCAAACAAGGCTTGAAGCTAAAAAGAGTTCCCGAAGGAATGATTAAAAAAGCATTACAACAGATAGATTTAGACGATTATTTAGCAAAGTTGAAAGGAATTCTCGAAAAAAAAGCGGTTTTGCTGAAAGAGAAAGAACCTTATAAACGAAGTTATCAGCTGAAACAATATGCTTTTGGCAAAGGTTATGAAGGAAATTTGGTAGCTGAGGTTTTGAAAGACAGCTCTTTATAAAAAAATTAAAAAAATTACTGCTAAAAGCTTGTGTTTTTTTTGAATCTGTATATATTTGCAACCGCAATGCGAAAGTAGCTCAGTTGGTAGAGCGCAACCTTGCCAAGGTTGAGGTCGCGAGTTCGAACCTCGTCTTTCGCTCTTAGCCTTACAAGACTCAGCCTAAATCCCTCTCCAAAAGAGAGGGACTTTTTTTAAGGAGGAATTTTAAAGCTAATATGGTTAATCACCTGCTCGGGTGGTGGAACTGGTAGACACGCAGGACTTAAAATCCTGTTCCCGTTAAAGGAGTGCGGGTTCGATTCCCGCCCCGAGTACTTGTGAAATAAGCGATTGGAAATTAAAAAACCTGATCGCTTTTTTGTTGCTCTAAAAATCCATAAAGCAGGCTTTTTTAGATTTTAAAATATTCCTTTATTGCCTTTAAAAGTATAATGTGCTTGATTCCTTTTGTTCAATTTATTTTCGATACTTCTTTTATCACCTAAAAAAGCCAGGAAGCAGCATGCTTTTTTATTAGGTAAATTTTGACTTGGATTTTATATTGATAAAAGAAGCTTGTATTAATCCTGAGCTTACCAAAATCTTAAACTTGGAAAAATATTTAATCCAAGTTTAAAATCTTATTTTGAATCCTACATTTAATTGATCACAAACTTAAGCCTGCACGCCTGCCTTTTGTTTACCTGCTTTTATAAATTTGTGCCGAAAAAAAATTTCCAATATTTGATCAATCATTAAGTTTACTGTTTTTACACTATGAAAATCTACCAGCAATCTTTACAACTCAAAGCCAGAACAAGAGGCTTTCACATCATTACTTCGGAAATTGTTTATGCAATGCCGCAAATCACGGAAATAAAAACCGGTATGTTGCAGGTTTTTATTCAGCATACTTCTGCTTCTTTAACGATTAATGAAAATGCTGATCCAACGGTAAGAAAAGATTTTGAAATGTTTTTTAACCAGAACGTGCCGGAGGATGATCCCGGTTATTTGCACAATGACGAAGGTTCTGATGATATGCCAGCACATTTAAAAGCCGCTATGCTGGGCAGTTCAGTGATGGTCCCGATACGAAATGGCCGACTTGGATTAGGTACCTGGCAAGGTGTTTATTTGTGTGAGCACCGTAATTATGGTGGATCACGAAGTTTAATTATTACAATTTGGGGCGAATGATTGCTGATGCTTCTTTTATCCTATAAAATTAATTGCTGATATAATTGTGATAAAGTTTCGGCTGCATCGGCACACAAACCAGGGTGAACTTTGGAAGATTGGACAACAGTGCTGCGCGTTGCCGTGAGCCAGCGAAAACGGGAAGCCTGATCCAATTTGCCAATTACACCGGAATGCGGTGCAGCCATACAAATACGTTCAAAAGATTTAAGATGTTCCTGTAGTTCCGGTATATCCAAGTCTACAGAAAATGTATGTAATTTTATCTCATCCAAGTTAAACAAAACCTGTAAAAACTTTTGTTTGGAACAATACAAAATCACCCCGACATTAATAAATTCTTCCCGTTCTACCCTCGGCATTACGCGGATTACAGCATACTCAAATACGTGCTGCATGCTGTGCTTCTTTTACAAATATTTCAGAATTGGCAATCCGCAGCATTAAAAACTGGATATAAACTTGTCGTATTGCTTCTGCTGAAGTTGTATCGGTTTCGATATCCAACCATTCATCAGGAATTAAAGAAACGATTGCTTGTATTTTTTCTAAGGTTAAAACAGATCGAAATTCTGTATCAACCAAATCCAACTCTGTGGCAAAAGGCAGCAGCACATGATCTTTTACTTGTACAAAAGGCCGCGTTGCCTGTTCCTTCCAATTATCCCAGGAATGATGAAAGTACAAAGACGCACCATGATCTATCAACCATAATTCTTTGTGCCAAACCAACATATTTGTGTTTCGCACTGTGCGGTCAACATTGGTCAGCAAACAATCCAACCATACAATTTGGGAAGCCAACTTGGAATCAATTGCAGTAACAGTTGGATCAAAAGTAATAGCACCCGAAAGATAATGCAAGGCCAGGTTCAGGCCTACACTAAATTTTAACAAATCCTGTATTTCTTCATCCGCTTCTGTTCGGCCAAAAGCAGGATCAAGCGTAGCAAATACCAGTTCGGGCATTTTCAAACCCAATAAACGTGCAATTTCGCCACCAACTAATTCTGCAATTAAAGCTTTTACACCCTGGCCTGCCCCGCGAAATTTCAAAACATATAAAAAGCCGTCATCCGCTTCTGCAATAGCAGGCAAAGAACCGCCTTCACGCAATGGCGTAACATATCGCAGCACATTTACCGTTCTTAGTCGGATTTTTTCATCCATAATTGCGCATCTACTTTTGTCTTAACCTTTTAATTTAAATTGCATCCAGGCTGTTTCTAATGCTTCTTTTATCACCTGAATTTTGAGATGTCGGATAATTTTTCTTACAAGCATCGATTACAGGTTTTTTAAATTGCCATTGTTTGTCGATACTGTTTTTATCGGTATAAATTACGGATTCAAATTACTGTTGCTGATGAAAGCGATGTGCTTGCTATCCGGAGACCAGGACGGGGTATTGATGGAACCCTGACCGCCATACAAATAGGCCAGCACTTTTGGTGTTCCCTGTCCGCTGATGGGCAACATCCTGATATACACATGCTTATAAGGCGGATGAATGCCCGGTTCTACCTCAGTTTTGAGAAAAGATAAAAACACCATTGATTTTCCATCCGGAGAAATATGCGCAAACCAATTGTCAAAATCGTCTTTGGTTACCTGCTCCTGCCCGCTGCCATCGGGTTTCATGCGCCAGATCTGCATCAAACCGGAACGCACGGAATTGAAATAAATATATTTGCCGTCCGGCGTATATTCCGGGCCATCATCCAAGCCTTTGGTCGTGGTGAGCCGGATTTCTTTTCCGCCGACAGCCGGAACTTTATACACGTCATACTCGCCGTCACGGTCTCCGCAGAAAACCAAACTTTTTCCATCCGGCGACCAGCCGTGCATGTACGACGGCCCTTTCGGTGTGATCTGTTTCGGTGTTCCGCCGGTCACCGGCATCGTATAAATGATGGATCCGCCCAGATCTTTTACCCAACTGCTCAGTCCAATCATTTTGCCATCAAAAGAAATAACATGATCGTTGTTATTGCTTTTTACTTCGCCGGTATTTAATAATTTGGGTTGACGGCTGGCCAGATTAAAATTGTACAACAAGCCTTTGTTATCGTTGTAAATCAAGCTTTTACCATCTTTATTCCAGTTTGGTGCCTGGATAGAATTCGGGACCGAATAAATAATTTCCCGGTTGCCGGTAGCTACTTCGAGCAGTTCCAGGTTGCTGCCCAAATTCATTTGCGTGGTTTGATCAGCAATACCTTTAAACGGAACGGTAATCTGCACATCTCTGAAAACGCCTGTTTCTGCCACATCCGGGTTGTGCGAACCCACAAATAAACCGACGTAAACATCGTCGCCCAGATCCATGGTGGTTTCTTCAGTTACAAAAGGTTCGCCGTATTTGGCCACGCGCATGGTATAAATATTGCCTTTTCTCTCCAACTGGATAATGTTGGCATGATTAATTTTGGATTTTACCTCTTCTGTTATTGCGCCTGCTGTTTTTCT
>JAABUS010002377.1_pt1 | contig 35906 bp, 36 predicted proteins | sample 5560161 | NCBI WGS metagenome assembly JAABUS01 (sample SAMN10711885, study PRJNA513376) | rock metagenome | isolation source: Antarctica rocks | place: Antarctica: Victoria Land, Trio Nunatak nord | collected 2016-01-04
CGCCCGCACGTCACCTTCACCACCAATATCACCAAGACGCGCCTCCCCGCCTTCTCCGAGCAATACGTCGCCACGCCCATTGAGATCGCCCCTTTGAACGAGCCGGTCGTGGGGGGCGGGGAGTGTGGGGTTGCGTTTGCGGTGAATTATGGGGGCGCGCCGGTGGGGGAGAGGGGGGATGTAGGGGTGAGTTTGAGAAGTTTGAGGAAGGTGGTGGAGTTTGTGGTTGGGACGTGTGCGGGGAAGGAGGGGCAGGGGGAGGGGGGGAGTGCGGTGTTGACGACGAGGGAGGGGGGGGTGATTGATGTTACGGTGCAGAGGCCTGTTTAGGGGGGTTGGTTGGGATAGGGGTGTGTCCGGGTCTCGGGACTGCTGAGTGGACGTGGTGGGGTTGTGAATGAGAGGTGGTTGTCTTTGAAGAGATGTGGAGAGTTGGATGTGGTTCAGCTATTGAACAGCGGCTCATAAAGGATCGTACCGTTGTCGATTGAGGCAATCCGTAAAAATAGAGGGCCTGATAAAACCTGGGTTCGAACAAGCAAGCCAAGAAATGCTCGTAGATCCACTGTCGAGACTCCTTCCCTCCATGTGCAAGTCTTCGATCCCCCCGTCAGCTCAACTCCATCTATCGAGGATCGTAATCTGTTTCGGTGTCAATAGCCAGTACTGTTCTGACTCTGCTCTTGTCGTCGAGATTTGCGCGTCGGCACGTATAGGATAATTCCGATCATGCTGATCATAAACATGGGACATGCTAAGAAGCAAAGGAAAGATGATTTCAAAAAGATGAAGTGGCGGGGTGTAAGCCAAGTATCTCATGATGCACCAAGAACCCGCCGGGCATTGACACAATTTATATGGCTGACTCGAATAGAGATTGAGGTCGATCAGTCTGGCTGCCTAGAAGCGTGGCCGGCCTATGGAAGCAGCCAATTACCACACAAAAGTCATTGGTCATGGTGAAGGGAGCAACACAAGCGAGGAGCGGGGACGATAGAAGCTTCGATCACGGCATGCTGACTCTCTCAAAGGTCCCGGTGTACTGTCTGCCATATACTATTCCAGAGTGATATGGGTTCGTCAGGAGAGAATGAGTTGGGAAACATGGCAAGCATTATGACTTAGTGAACAGCGTTCCCCAGATTTATTCTCAGTAGACGACAAAATACTTGCTGTGAAGTCAGATAAGAAGAAGGGGGATGCTTCACCCGGAGCATTCGACTAGTACAAAAGCGGCTAGCTCAGTCACTCTAGCGCTCGGTCGGAATTACTTCCTCTCGCAGATTCTTTCGGTCATTCACAGCTTCACGAATGCAAGCTGCCAGGCTACAGTCCCGAATCCCCGGATCCATGATAGGAGCATCCTGGCCGATTGGGTCACGATGATCCGCTGGAGTGACTTTGCAGTGATGGCGGCAAGCAGCATCGCTCACCGTCGTGATCGTCTACGATAATGCCACTCGTGATCATCAAAACATTATATGCTGATGCTTATGTCTCTTTCAGATGCTTATGTTATGTGTATGTATTAGATATCAAACATCTAACATCAGACTACATGTCCTAGAGGGGAGGCCCTCCTCCGTCACTTAACATATCTATTTACAAAGACTCTTCCGCAGACGATGTGCTCCACATGCATCTGTCCTTCCGCCTACACAAGCAAATAGATCTGGAGCCATGCCTCATGCAGAAGCTTGCTGCTCAATATGCCAGTTCGGAAACAATGTCGCGTGACACAGCTGGACAACGGGGCAACCAGCACAATGCCCATCACAGTTCATAACGAAGAGCCTTGGAGCATTCTTATTTGCATGGGATACCAATATTCTCGGCTATCTGGCTCGGAGGAAACTACGCCAGACCCGCTCGCATCTCAAGACCTTGCAGAGACCCAGCTTCCCAGCCTTTCACTATTCTTGCCAACCGGTGACCTTGTGACCTGTTGAAAGAACACGCCAGTCGATTCCCTAGGCAGAGGGTTGTTGACCACACCAAAAGCGAGCAGGCTGGAAATCACATAGCTTGAGATCGCCAAGTTGATTCAAGCCATGGGAAGCAACTTCCTCAGATCCATTGTCACCCCAGAGGATGCGAACCTTGAGTAAGTCGCACGAGGAGGATAGCCTCTTACCATTGGGCTAAATTGGTTCTGGCTTCAGTATCGTCGCCGTACACGGGCTCAATCCCCTCAGCAACGATAATCACGCTTACGACACGTGGACTGCCAATGGGCACATGTGGCTTCAAGACTCTCTGCCCGAACAACTACCCAATGCTCGGATCCTTCTTTTTGGATACAATGCGAATGTCGTCTTCGGCAGATCTACTGCTGGAGTCACTGAGAATGCCGGTAATCTATTGAACCGACTCGATCTGGAAAGGGACGATTGCAAAACCAGACCCATCATGTTCATCGCACACAGTCTGGGTGGAATAATCGTCAAGAAGGCGTTGGTGGATGCTCAAGCCGACAAAGGATACCGGAGTCTCGATGAGGCAACGCTTGGGATTGTCTTCTTCGGCACCGTAAGTGGGATCTCCTCGACAGTAGATCCGCCACTTACAATAAGATCAGCCACACAATGGCAGTGATCATGCTGGGCTGGGCGAAGTCGCGGCTAATATTGCAAGATCGCTATTCCGTTCTCCACAGAGCTCTCTGATCGAAAGCCTCAAGAAAAACTCCTTCTTTGCCGATGAGCTGCGCAACCAATTCAATCAGAAGCTTCTGGATTACTGGATACTGAGTTTCTACGAGACCCGTCCGTCAAGCGGGAATAGTCTGGTAAGTCAAGCTTTGCGTATGTGTTCAGCGGTGTCTTGAGCATAGAGTGGCGTTCGACTCTGGCATCATTGTTCTTTTGCCATTGCTGGTTTTCCTTTGATCAGCTTTGAATCGAAGATCTGACTCTCGATCGCGATCAACCTCATAGCGTTGAACCGCAAGAGAATGCGACTATTTGCACAGCCTGGACGCATGAAATTTCAAGACGGCCGTCAAATTGTGGAAGAATTCACTGCCGTTTTGGTCGGGCGCAGACGTGCACTTGATCACACCCACCGTTCAAGTCGTTCCATATCCTCTACAACTTCCTAGCACATTGCGTCTTAAATAGTGTGGACGTCGGATCTCCTTAAAATGGGGCTAATGCTGTTCCTACTTCAGGTAGTAAAAGCACAATCGGCTGTACTTGGTCTTCCCGGACCAAACGAGATAAGGGTTGGCCTGGACGTAAATCATTCCGATTTATGCAAATTCTCGAGCAACAAGGATGACGCATACCTACATGTCTCGAAGAGCATTGTCAAGCTTGCGAAACAGGACATGAAGCGATCCTTGGGTGGGACGAAGAAGTTAAAGCCTTTCAGTACGTAGTGGCCAGTGCCTTGACGCTTCCCCCGGCGAGGAATCATCACATCTGCGATCGTTATACTAAGGCATGATCCCAATAGATACCATGCCTACAGATAATGCAAATTCAACATTCATTGGTCGCGAGAAGATCCTCGAGCAACTCAGAAACACGTTGCAATTCGGGAATGGTGAGCACGCTAGAGCAGCACTTTGGGGGCTCGGTGGCTCTGGGTGAGTGACAAATGGATCGACCAGCTGCTGTGTCTTTTGATTTTCATACAGGACGCTACTACCTATGTGCATCCGCTTGTTGCCATACCCGATTTCCTCAACGCTGGGTTCTCATGCGTCATTGCGGCATGGAAATGCCTCCCCTTTCCTCTTTTCCCCATTCTGTCTCCCTCTATCTTGGTTCTGCGCGGACACAAAGGGCTTCGGCTTCTTCACTCAGGGAAAGCCCTGGTCATGCGTCCGAAAATTCTGCCTAGTAAGGCTTGTCATCTATTTCTATATGCTACAAACAAACACCAGTCTAACCAGAACGAGAGATAACATCCATCGTGGCGCTCTGCAATTGCGACCCACATCGATCTTTTCACCCAACTGTATTGCAGCTAGAACTTTCTTTACTCATACACGACCATGCCAGATCGTCCACTTGGCTAGGGGCTTACGATAAGATAGGAAGACACGCATCGCTCGTCAATACGCTCGCCAATTGCGAAAAACTATGCCGGAGACCCACATTTTCTGGGTGTACGCTGCCACCGAAGCCAGGATTCGACAGTCGTATGCAGAAATAGCAGCCGCAGCTAGTCTCCAAGCTTCAACAGATCTTCGCGCACCTGCCCGTTACAATGCTTTGCATGACGGGAGCGACATTCCCATTGCCCAGCAGCCTCAAGTGGACATTGTGCAGTTGGTGAACAGCTGGTTACATAAAGATGATAGCGGCCACTGGCTTGTGATTTTTGACAGTGCTGACAGCCACTCGTCTCTAACAGGAGCATTTACCGTTAATCGAGAACCTAGTAATGTGGCCACACCGAAGAAGGAAAGCTTGGCCCACATGCTGCCACGATCATCTAGGGGAGCCATTCTGGTGACTACGCGGAACAAAAAGCTCGCCTTGGATTTGACCGGTGTTTTGTTAGAGGTTCCACTGATGGAAGACGTAGAGGCGGGAAAGCTTGTCAACACTAAGCTTCAATACCTTGTTCCTAACCAGGAGGTGCACTCACTTGTCACCCTACTCGAGCATCTGCCATTAGCGCTCGTACAAGCTGCAGCTTACATACACAAGACTTCCATTACCATACACAAGTATATCGATCTCTACAACAAAGATGAAGGAACCCAGATGCGACTTCTTGAAACAGATTTCCGTGATCTCGAACGGGATCAGAACGCAGAGAACGCAGTGCTGAAGACGTGGGTTCTCTCCTTCGAACAAGTCAAATTGGAAAATCCAAAAGCGGCCAATCTACTCTCAATAATGAGCTGCCTAGATGCGAAGAGTATCCCAGAATCAATGTTACAGGTCGAAATACCAGATAGCTTGGACTTTGTGAATGCTTTGGCAACATTGAAAGCTTTTGCTCTCGTAATTGTTACAACAAGTGAAAACGGCGAGACGTTCGATGTGCACAGAATGGTACAATTGTCAATGCAGCGGTGGTTGGAGACACGTCAAGAAAGCTCTTCGTGGGCTAATAGGGCACTTTTAATACTCGAGACAGCGTATTACATGTTGCAGACAGATGGGGTGAATGACAAGTTTGTGGAATATTATCCTCACACCATAGCGGCTCTGGCAATTAAATCAAAGCCCACAAAAGAGTCTCGATGGAGCAGGGCAGCGCTCTGGTATAAGGCAGGTGTCACCCTGTGCCGTGACTACCAGAACGCCAAAGCCCATGAAAAATTCATAACGGCAATACGTTTGTGGACAGACCTGCTGGGCGACGCGAATTTTGTTACACTTGCCTCAATCATGATGGCAGCAAAAAATCTGCAAGTCTTGGCGCAGCGAGACGGATTTGGTATGCAAGAAGTAGAGGCAATGTTGCTTAGAGCAAGTAATGGCTTTGAAATCGCTGCTGGCCCCCAAGCCAGAGAGTCTATGACTGCCAAAGTCTGTCTGGCCGAACTTTACACAAAACCAGAAGAATGGACGAAGGCAAAGGAGATTCTTACGTCCATTTTGAGGCAGAGCGAAGACACTTCAGATTGTCGGGAGGAGTTGTTCGAGGTCATTGTTGATGCTAAGAGCGCGATGGTTCACATCTACCAGCTGGAAGGCAAATTTCGAGCAGCTGAAACATTGCAGCTAGAAGTAGTTGCCTTTAGCGAGCAGGCTTTTACTCGCGAAAATTTCCGCACGCGAGCTGCAATCCGTCGTCTTGCCGAGATTCAATCTGAGCTTGGCCAGCACGACAATGCCATAAACCTACTTCAGGAAGTTCTGAGCCTCAATCAACGCTTGTATGGCGAGGCACACGTGGCTACCTTCGGCATAATACAGAGCCTAGCGGAAGTATACCGCAAGCTCAAGCGCTATGAGGAGTCTTTGAGAATCCTAGAAGAGTTCTTACCCTAGTTCAAGAGGATCTGTATCATGGGATTTCACTACGCGTCTCTGTAATCGAACATATCGCGGTGTCACTCCAGTATTTGAACAGATACGACGAAGAGGTTCAAATGCGCGAGCAATCATTAGCGATACAACGGAAACGGCAAGGCTTCGATCATGTTAGGACAATCCAATCTACGCTACTCACAGCAGACTGCCATCGTCGGCTCAAACGATACAAAGAGGAATTCGAATTGTTGAAGGGAGTGATGCCAACAATGAAGAGGGTGATAGGCGACGAGCACCCGTCAACCCTGCGCAGCATGTTTGGGCTAGCGATTGCGCATCTCAAGGTGAATCAAATCGAGGTTGGCTTGGCCTTATGCCAAGAAGTATTTCTCATGAGCCAGCGGATCCTCGGTGATGACCATGTCGATACTCAAGCGATACGCAATGCTCTGGAGGAATTAGCCTCGACGCCTCCGAGCTCCGCTTGGAGTGATGACGAACGCAAGTTGTCATTTTAACACCAATCTTCCTGTAACATTGGTGTGAGCTTAGCTTCGCGAAACTTACAAGCCTACGAAGAGTCGTCGCCTGAGCTAAGGTCGTGATCAGTGGCCTGTGATCTTAAATTACCAGCTGCTTCGGATGGAGATATCAAAACGGTCCGCCGTGGTAGGGAAATGCAACGACATAGAAATGTCCATGCGTATTACAAAAAAGGAACTGATAAGAAGCCAAGAATAGCTGCATGTCTAGCAAACTCACCGCAACTCAGAAGTCACAATCTAGCAGCTTCGTCACTACAACAGGCTCCTTGCCCTTTCACCCCTTGATCAATGCTTCCCCTTTCCACGCCCCCTCTCCCTTCCGCAAAACCAAGCACACATTCCCACGCAGTAGTTGCCCTGCTCCTATGTATCCTCCCTCCGCATCTGCCCCTACTACCCAGGGTTCTTACAGGTCATAGGTGGAGCCTTCACAAATGCTAATCCAATGAGCACGACGAGTCAGCTTCGATACAAATGTACTAGCATCGAACTGAAGTTCAGGAAGAGGGAATGTCCGCCATCGGCTGCCTCCTAATACCCTCTGGAATGAATCAAAGCGCTACAACAACACCATAACCGAGACTGATACTGGCCATTTGACAGTCATGCCTTCTTCTATTCCACCCCAGCGGAACCCGTAGTTCCTGTTGATATCCCTATAATATCAGGCTGCTCTGCGGTTTTTCAAGTCCTCCAGGCACCAAGCATTCCGCCTATCTTTCGTGTCTATCTTTCCTATCTCTCTTTCTGCTCGGCATCAAGACCAATCTCACATGACACTGAAAGATCCTCCCTTCTCCCATCTTGCCTTACCATATTGAGCTGCTTTCCACTCCCTTCTCAACCAGAGGTTTATAAACACATTCTACGCCTTACCAATCTCCGACGCCTTATCCCTTCTTTTCGCCTCCCCTGCGCTCGTCGCTCACATTCCCCAAAAGAACGCACACACTGAAATAATCATCAACTAAGCGACATCCCTTGGTGGATCAAACCACAAACACAAATAAGCTAGCAGCAACCAGAACCTACCCTCAACCCCTTTCGCCCATCAACACCCAGCGCCCAAATCATTAAGACTCGGCGCCCAACACTAAGCCTCCGCCTCCCAACAATCACACCCCTCGGCATCCACTCCATGACGACCCACTCATCCTTACCGGCCCATTCCGCCTCCTCACCCAACACCGTCTTTTCGATAAGCTTTGTAGCCTTGATCTGCTCCATCGATTCTTCGCTCTGGGATGAGCTGAGGAGAATTTTGCTTGGTTTAGGGCTGATGGTATTGATGATGCTCCATTACTCCTTCACCGAGACCCAGCTCCAAGAAGTGGTGTGTAGGCCCCCTTGATAGTGCCTCTTGGTTCATCATAGGCTCGTTCGGTGCTTTTCAAAGCTTCTAAGTGCTATCCTCCTCTGTTTGAAGCCTGCTGCCAAATGATTTCAAGGGCCCGATATACAAAGCCCCCATCGCTACACACTCTGAAAAGACATGTTAACGGACTAGCGATGGACTGAGCAACCAGTCAATACCCGTCGCTAGAACGTCAAAGCATATCAGTGGCCAAGCAAAGGCAATGGGAGCAGGATCTTTTGAAGCATGGCCAAGCAGTTGAGCACCCACTTATGCCAGTGCATGGGATAGATCAAACCCAGATGTTATTTGCTAGTAATACATTCAGGCATTTAGTAGTATTCGGATCATGACGAGAGCACAAGCAAGGAGACAGTGTGGAGAGAGAAAGAAACTAACCGTCTGCGATTTCTCTTCGAGTGCTCAAGATAGCCGCCCATATCCATGGCCACCTCTGCCACGAATAACCGCAAATCAACAACAGCAGCAGCCCCAACCCTCCAGCATCAATCACTGCACGCCTTCCAGAGGCCCCAGCCACGAAGCTCAATCAAAACCACAACCCTGTCAGAGAAGAGTCTCGAATTCTACTCTTTACACCTTATGACGACTAAACCATTAACTTTCCGGGTTTCAAGACGACGATCGTTGAAGTAGGTAGGCTTGCATATGTAGATCAAGAAAGTGCCCTTGAAGGGGTTAAATAGAATGAGTTGTTGGGAGCAGAGAAACTTTTCAGATGCTGTGCATATGCCAACAACACCTTTTCGAGATTTAGGATGATAATCGTTGGACGCAGGGACGAGGGTGGATGCTCAGCATCTGCAGAAGAACGCAGGTTGAGATCCTGCATATGCCGACTCCACGAGCGAAGGAAACCCACAACCCGCTGCACAACCTCAGCCAGCAGCAGCAACTCCTCTCGCACCCGTCCTCAGCCCCTTCAACCCCCTCGCAATCTCAACACACTTCCCAAAGTCAATCTTGCTCTTCTCCTGCGGCATATACTCCCCACTCGCGATACACAGCACCCGCATACCCCTCGCATACTCCAGCCCATGCAACAACTTCGGCGTGATCAAGAAGTACTGACTGCCACCACCATTACCTCCGTCGGCGTCGAGGCCACGCGCTGCAAACTCATCGCCTTCGGGATCGCCGGTGCCGCAAGCTATGTTTACCATGCGTTTGTGGACGAGGCGCTCATTACGGGGGTCCATACCTTGGTTAATTTCGTCGACGACGCGGAAGGGCGAGCGGGTGAGGGATTGGAGGGACATGAGGTAGAAGATTGTGGAGACGGCGCGTTCGCCTCCGGACTGGCGGTGGGAGTCGAGGATGGTGAGGGGTTCGTTTTCTCTATGCTGTTGTTAGTCAAGTCCTTATGGAGCATATTCGGATGAAGGCAACAACTGGGAAGCAGTGGATATAGAGACTGGCTGCACATACCTGAACTTGACCCGTATCTGGATGGCCCACTCCTCAAAGTCCTGTTCGTCCTTGAATATACCGACTTCACCTGCGCAATTGATCTGGCCCATATTGTACGAGAATGACCTGCTGATCTTCTCAACCAGCTTATCCAATTCCGGCTCCCAGTGTTCACGAATCTCCTTGATCTTATCTTGAAGTTCGTCAAGCGCATGCTTGCACTCTTCTGCTTTCGCCTTCAGGCTCTCAACCTTTCTCTGGCGCTGCTCGTACTCTTTGATCACACCGCCATTGCCCTCATGCATAAGCTCAAGCCTAGCTTTCTCGCTGGAGATTTCGTCTTCCATTTGCTGCCCGGGAGCGTCTGTGGGTATTGAGTTGAGGAAGGCGTTGAATGCGGCGTCTTCAGAGGCCACGAGCTGCTGGCATATAGCAAGGATCCGTCTGGCGTCGTCGCGAGCCTTCTGAGTCGTTTGCTGCAAAGCTTCGACCTCTTTACGTTTGTTGTCCAAGAGAAGCTTTACAGAGCTATTACGCTCGATCAGGGTCTGGACCTCGGAGGTTGCCTCAATTTGCATGACCTCGGCGGTATACAAGTCGTTGTGAGCCTGCCGAAGTCTCTCGACAGAGTTCTGACTTGTGCGTTAGCGGAGAAATAGGTCATCCCAACAGGCTAGGCTCACCGCATAATCCAGCGCTGCTTCGCCTCGTTCCAGTGCATTGCTATCTACCTTGTCATGGATAGCTTGGACTCTGTCCCTAGCCCCTTTTACTAGTTCATGAAGCGAGGCAAGCTTCTCTTCTTGTTGTGCTTGTGTACATTAGTCAAGAGCTTCCGAGAAGTGGTCACGGAACCTACCAAGCTTCATTGGCAGTGCTTTGAACTCGCTCATGGCCTTTTGGCGGACCGACTTCTCTTCTGTCATTATTTTCTAACCCGGTGATCAGTCATATTGACAGTACAGTTGATGGTAAAAGAACCTACGATCTCGGCAGCTTTGTCTTCTATTTGCTCTCGCATGCGTACAAGCTGTGCTTGGAGGTCCTGAATTTCCTTTTCGTACGACTGCACCTCGTGGTTCCATCCTTCAATGTTTTCTTGCAAATCGCGTTTGGCGCCGATGTCGACTGGCTGATCAGTCCATACAGTCCCTTTCCTGACTTCTCTGACTTGCGCCGACGTAGCGCTTGGTCCGTATTCTCTGCGACGGATGATTCGATAGGAGGACTTGCTGGTGATCCAGAGGTCGATCGGGCTGTTGACCAGCATATCGTACTGCTGAGGCGTTGTGTCGTGAGTGCCCAAAGCGGCAATGTGTAGCTTCAGGTCAAAGGCAAGCATGGCCAGGACAGGCTCCGGGCCAGCCAAATAGTCTAGGGCGTAACCACCATCTAGACCGTAGCGCTGTAGGTCCTCGCGACTCACAGTAGACCGAAAATTTTCAAGTTTGCCATCCATGGTCCTCATGTTAATATGACCAAACTTTAATTCACCATGAAGCTTGTTGTTCAGCGTCGCAAAATCATTCCTCGTCTGTACCGTGAAGCAGGTGAAATTAGACAATTGGAACAGTGACTCGATCTGGTCAATCCATTTGGGGTTCGTGATGGAGCACTCAAGCATTACAGGTCCGAACACATGCTTCTCGAAGAAATGCTGATTTTCTTGAAGCCACTGCCAGGCGCGCCATGTTTCCAGTGCCAGATTTGCGCACTTCTTATTTTGTTGCCCAGCTTGAGATTCAAGCTCATTGAGTTCGCCCTCCGCTTGGGCTATGCGTTGATTTCTCTCTCTTCCTTTTCTTGTCAAGTCCGCTTGCTTGGCTTTGACGTCCATGCTACGTTGTCGAAGATCGTCAATGGCTCGACTTTTCTCCCTCTGTTCCGATTAGCACGCGAATATCTCCAAGAATGAGTCTTACCCACTATTTGCTCGTTGTATGCAGATATGTCCAAATCAGGAGGTGGTTCTTCCATCTGCTTCTTCAACCTTGCACAATTGCCTTCGACTCTAGAAATATCTGACTTCATCTTCTTCCCGCCCTCTCCTTCCGCTTTGGCTTCATTTTCGAGGTCTTTCTGGCGCTCATGCAAGTCTCTTAGCTTTTGATCGATACTGTCAGCTGCACGCTCAGCTTGCTTGACAGCTTGGCCTCGTTCCTTGACCACTTTCTCGACTTGGCCCTGATAAATTTGCTTTGCGTTGACTGCGCGCAAAGACGGTTCGACTTCCGCTTCCAGCTCTGCAAGCTCTATACTTGCTCCGTCCTTCTTGGTCTTAGCCTCACGGTGTACGGTCCTTGCGTCGCGATACTGCCAGATCGGCCTCGCCTTCTCCAAATTCTCGATGCGCTGCTGAATCTCGTTTCGCTCGCGCATCCTTTCGACGTCTGCCTGCTGCACTCGTTGTCGGTCCTCAAGATTGGTAAGGGTTTCTTGGTTTGAATTGTTCTCGTATTCGACGATCTTCTGCTGCTTCCCAAGCTCCTTGAGGTTCTCATGCATATCAATCATCTCCTGGGGCGCCACAGCCCTTTGCGTAGACCGTAAAAGCTCAACCGGGGTCATGGCAGCAAACTCAACGACCTTGTCTTGTGGAAGAAACTGGCAGAGATTGTCGATTTGGATGGAGAAATGTCTTGCAAGCTCGAGTACATTCTTCTTGCTGGCGGGCTTGCCATTGATTGAGAAGGCGCATTTGTTTCCTTCCCGGGTGATCCTGCATTGTACGATGGGATTGCTTTTGAACTTTTCATCCGCAGCGAGCTCGATCTCGATGAGGGCCTCTTGGCAGCCATTCTTGACGAATTCGGAGACATCCTTCGCGCGACCGAGGTGCTAAGATTCCGTAAGCCTTCATTCGCGCTATCTCACTTTGGGCATACCTGTGCACCCCAACCCAATCCCAAACATATCGCACAGACAAGTGTGCTCTTCCCGGTTCCGTTCGGACCAATGACCATATTAAGACTGGGACCAGGGGAGAATTCTACCGCTGTGTAGGTGACGAAGTTCTCGAGCTTGACCCTGACAATGGAGCCTGGTTGATGCTTTCTTCGACTAGGTCTTGCATGGAGGGTTTCAGGCTGCGAGGTGGTACTTCGAGCAGAAGCATAGCTGTTTGAGGACGGGGTTCGTTGAGATGAAGGGCTGGCGTGACCGTTGACGCTGAGGCGAGCCCGTTTGTTGCTAGAACTGGGGGTTGAGCCGACGCCTGAGGAGTCGAGAAGGCCATCACTGTCATTTTCACGCTGTCGCCTCAGCGATGTCGTCGCTGAAGGCATCGCAAACCCTCAGACATTGATTAAGGATAATGTGAACGCGGTCTTGGTGCACTCGCGACGCGACTTCCAGTGCCAAGACTTCGATCGAAGTGGTTGGATAGAAGTCCGTCCTCCACGAAAGATGTGTCATAGCGACTAGAGATACGGTCCTGTCCTAAAGGAAATTCCTACTCCCGCAAAACGCTCGGAGGCAAGTGCTTGATAGAATTACTCATCAGAAGGACTGTGTATCCGTTGAATTCAAGATAGATAGGCGATGCCAAATCTAGGCTCGGGCTCTTGATTCCTTCCGCAAGTAATCAGCGACTGGGCTCACAGACACTGGAGCCACTTCAGCTTGACCATTCCAGGTTAGGACATCCTGGCCGTCTGGAACTGTGACTCCTGAGACAGAGGTTTGCATGAATCTACTTCGGGTCTAGGAGATGGGACATCGCTTCGTGTAGCCTCCGGCTTCGCTCTATACATCATGATTATCCCGCATCTCCATCAACAGTCTACCCGCTATTGTTCCTCTCAACCGTCGGAGTTCGTTCCCTGTAAAGACGAATGTCTCTGAGCCTGCAGTCATAACTTCATTTATAATGCATTCCATTTCCACTTCTGCTACCATAGTACGCTCCAGGGGTCAAGTACCGTCTCAGATCTTTCTTCCTTCAAAGAGATGCTGGATATATACCTTGTGCCGCAGCCCCTAGCCTACCATACAATGAGAATACTGTCAACCATCGGATTTATAAACCCCAACCCAAATTTTCAAGGTATCCACCCATACACGAAAGCAACAGGTTGAGGCTCAGAATTTGTACCAGGCCAGCAAGCACTACCACCCACGTCTGTTCCTTAAAAGCCCTAAAACACGATCCCACAGCTTACTCATTGCCTACACGAACATCATCCCACCAATATCCCTATCATGTGTCAACCGCAATTCCGGAGCCCCTGAAGCACTTTACCCTATTGGGTTAGTGGTGGTCACCTTCTCTTTAGGACTAGCGTTTTACCTCTTCTATCTTCGCTTTTATAGAATTCCCACAAAATCAAGCTTGCTCACTCAACCGTCTCCTTCAATACCCAGTTCGATCCGAAGATGCGCAACGATTGTCAAAGAGGATAGCGCAGTTCTACAGATCAAAATGTGTACCTGAAAGTATAATCTATCCGCCAATAGAGCTTAGCAACACCACGAATAATCTTGACTCAGATGTCTATGTCTCGATCCCGGCAGATGAGGCAGTGAATGTCATCCCGCAGCTCACGAGGGAAATCTAATATGCTAGAAAACCTGGTAATGTTAGTCAGTGGAGACTGGTTGAAGCACTGGTTGGCGAGAGTACATGAAATCTGACGTCTGGCAGTCAGGGATGGCTATGCGAGCATGATGGGTGTCAACTTTCACGCTGATATCTTGAGGACTGGGGATTCGACGAACAAAACAGGCGGGATGGGTAGTCATGAGTATCTGGTAAGATGTTAGCAAGTAACGTGAGAGTGATGATAGTGGAGGTCATGACTGTTGAGAGTATCAGAGCACCGGACAATCATGTCGGAGGCTTGATCACTAATATGTATCCCATCATTCTAGGCCAACAATTCAAGCAATCTGTTTTTCCGGCCTAAGATAGCTTGATCGCGGAGATTCTGGGCTGGTCGTATGACACCACCCCACTTCGAAGAGCTACTCTAACATGACAGTATAGATCGACTTCCAAAGACACAGAGAGGGTTTTAAGGTGCTCTAGCCCACCGGTCGCTCCGAATCTCCTGCGAGAAACTTCTGCACCTCCTCCAAATGAATTTCCGCCACGGTACGGAACTGCTTGATATAGTAGCAGCATCGAACATTCGCATGCTCAAGCTTAGGAAATAGCTTAGACTCCCGCATTTCCACACTTCTTTCGCCGACAACGTGAGATCTGTGAAGCCCACCAGAAGCACCCAAGATCGAGAAAATCGTGAGATACTTTATGCCGTGTAGTGATAGCAGTGCGCGCAATCGATCTCGCCAGTAGAGGCGCCAGTTATCGAAAAACCGTAGTTCGACGCGACTCAGGGACACTTTAGTAATACATTCTCGATGCCTCGCTGGAATCTGGTCCACGAACAACTGTAGAGATTCTGGCATATTGAATTCGAAACAATTGGTGGAATACAATGTGTGAGCCACTTCCTCCGAAAATCGGCGAGAAACCAGGAGCGAGTCCACGATATCATTGGGGTAGGTTCGAATGGAACCACAACCATCATTGACGAATTTGGATCGTACGTCAATAGGAAACATTTCGTATTGGTCGCCATCATCGCTGACTACATGTTTGATGTCAATGTGCCAACCGCCGTAGAGGTAGGAGTAAATCTGATCTCTCAGCTCACGTGGAAGGACACCAAAGCGGCCAAGCTCAGGCCTAAAAGCTAGACCGGTCGTTGGATGTCTAGGTCGAAGCTGCCGTGGCATCTTGTTGATCCTGTGAAGAAGATGTCGCGCTGGCACCGTACTTGCTACTGGCAGAATCCCAATCAGCATTAAAGCAGATCCCTCAGAGGGCGTGTAGGGGTATTAATAAGGAAGCTTGTGTTTGTGCAGATCGCAAGACGTTGGTCAAACCTTAACAAAGCATTAGGTAGGCAAAACATAGGCAAACCACCTTGATCATTGCATCAGTTGCGCATCAAGTCACATGTTATCGCTTTCAGATAAAGGAGTTCTTTGGTGCCCAAAGCTCCAGCATATGCTGGCAGTGGACTTCGCGCAAGCGAGATTGGTCCATTCCACTGCAGCTTTTATTCTGCTTTGTCCTCTATGAGGGAGGAAATATGTCGACTTGTCGTGCTCATTGTTCGTGACATGCTCTGTATTAGTGCTGTCGAAATTCCGTAAAACAACCACATCGCCGTATCGATTAGCTGGTTGACCGACCCCTGAACCTATGCACTAAAACAATCCCTGCTTTTGAAATAGACTGCCACAAAGCAACAAGCATCTGAATGCCGTGTCTGAGTGCACGTCCGAAATGCTGGAGAGGGTGATGCTTAAACCGTAGACTCGAATGCCAATACCGGAGCCCAGACCACTTTATCCACCCACAGGCTACAGATCCCCCAAGATCAGATCGCGCACCTTTCCCAGGTACCAATCCGCGTACTTTTCTGCATATTCCCGTACGTAATCAAACTCTTGGTAATAGGAGACGACGCTGATGGTCGCAGATTCAAGGGCTGGTAGTGCTTTCGATTTCGAGAGGTCCTCACTGTATCGAACAGCTTCGCGATAGGGTTTACGGAAGTTGGCCTTGTTCCCCTCACTGATTATTACGGTAATTGTCTTCACGCCCTGTAACCGTAGCAGTGATTTCGCTGGCTTGAGATAGTCGGTCCAAGATGCTGATCTATTAGCGCTGAACTCCAAGTACAACAGCACGCTGGTGAGGAGATGTTGCTGCTTCTTCCCAAATCGATCGATATGCCATAGATCGCCAGGGCTATTGAACCGAAATTGGCGCTTCGAGTAGAGTGTTACTACCACTTCATCCAAGACTTGGCGTGAGACGAGAAGTAGATCCAGAAAAGCGCTATAGCGAGCTTGCTCCATCGGTGTTCGTATGCCATAAAAGAGTGTGGTACTCCATAAGGGACCGTTACGTTGACGCTCCGGGGTAACGTCTTGATCTCCGCAGATGTCGAGATAGATCTGGTCCCGTAGCTCTCGTGGGAGCTTACTCAGGTGGCCAAGGCTTGCTTCGACACTGTGAAGAGTTTCAGTAATGCAGGCAAAATCGATCATAGCCTACCTTGGCTCCGTCTTCGCGACAAGGGTTGGTTTTAGCTGTCTACGCCGAAGCTGGGGTGGCATCTTTGCGTTTTTACTGAGAAGATACTCAACCTGACATGCGAAACGCTAGTCGATATGCGATGGAGGGAGCAGCAAGGGGTCTCTGTTGAAGCCGAGAGGCTGTCTACAAGAAGAATGCTTCGGTCTCTGTGTGTGTGGGAACTTTCTGTTCGAATGGATTGTTTGCGTGATCTATAATGAAATGGACAGCCAAGATCACAGGTCGGGTGAATATAATGACGCGCCAGTCACGTGTCTACCATTACGCCATGCACTTTGTTGTTCACCACTGTAGCTTCGCTTGTGCTTTGCATAAAGTCGCTAAACTCTCTGCTAGAATATTGTGTTGTCGATGCTACTTTGCTGATAGAGCGATATGCATCGGTTAGCATGAATAGGGATTGAGTCTCGTAAGTACCTTTACGGAATCACGCTCTGGTTCCTTCAACGATGTTCTCGTATATTGTGTCGCTTTGGTATTTGGTCATCGCTGATCGTTCGGTCTATCGGCGTTCCGTCAAGACGTTTTTCATATGTGCAGAGAAAGGTTTGTGGCTGAGCTAGCCAGCACCCTGTCAACGCAATAGGATGGCGGAGGGGCATGAACATGCACATTGCTTGATGCTAGACCTTGCTGTGTGAGGCTAGCAAAAAAGGATTGAGCCCAATATCAACACCAGACCTGGTGGGAGGGAATTGCTAAGGCAGAATATGGAAATTCTTGCATGGGAATGTGTGGGTGCGATAAGCAAGCAGGCTCAATCACTACAGAATACTGGCTGAATTTCTCGTAGGCTTGAGCCGGATTTATCGATTCAACGCGTTTTCTAGCCAAAAAACGATGATTCTTGCGATTTTGCCGTCTCTTTCCCTCAACTCAAGTGATTTGTAATCCGATGCGAGTATTGACACTTCCAGGGAGCGATGTTCTCCCAGTTGACGGACCTGCAGCTTACGAAAATCACCGGGTTGATCATATTCGAAGAGAATTATCTTGAGATAGCGCAAAGACTGGAATCGAGAAGGTAAAGTAGTCTTCAAGAGATCTTCCCATTTTCGAAGATGGAACGAGTAGAAATTGAGTTCGAGTCGCCGAATCTGGGCACGAAGCTTGGGGCGTATCCGAAGAGTGAGGGAGTGAACATTGTTGATCTTACGGATACGGAATGTGGAGCCGGAGTAGAGGACGAGAGCTGCTTCTTCTTACACTTGACGGGATACCAATAGAGCATTCAGAGCAGTTGGCCAATATTTGCTCCGGGCGCATAGCCAGTCCTCTATATTGGAAACTTGCCATCCCTTGGTGGCAGATCTTTGGTTCAACAGAGAGATGGAAAGGATAGGTTTGCGAGGTTTCGTGCGGTACGAGGTGAGGTCTGGCAGGAGAGCTAAACTTCCGCAGACGTAAAAGTATATCTGGTCACGGATCTCGCGTGGTAGCTCGAGGAAGGGAAATGGCTCCTGAATGCTAGAATATTCATGAGTAACATCACAACGGCTGTCACGCAAACGACGTACTTAAGGAATCGGATCTGGACTCGACGTCTGTGAGCTTGATCGGCTTTTGGGGTATTTGGCCCCCTGATGATGCTGGTGGACAGGCTGTGTTCCGTCCACAAGGGAGACTCTAAGACGGAATTCATACCAGCTTCAGGCGGTAGTACTTCAGACATGAAGTCGCGCAAGCAGTCTGGAATCAGTGTGGAAGCCCTAGCCGGTTGTTCGATCTGGTCCGGGACTCAGGGTTGCGCAGGAGCAGAGATAGGATAGGTCATGGGTCCCACAAGGACTTTTCCTCGAATAGAACGTCCCTTACCGAGTCCCTTGCGCCGATTGGTCTGCGGGTGCAACATCTTGGCCCAAGCCCTGCGACTTTTAGCGCTGTCACAATGCTTGTCGTGCTTGGCCTGCATTGTTCAACTTCAAGTTGTGCTCTGCGCTCTATAAACTTATTAAAATTATCAAGTCCTGTATTAGAAACCTCGCCTATTTGAGGCCCGCTTCGAGAGTAGATTCTAATTAAGCTTTGAACAAATTATATAGATTGAAAGTTTTTTTCGTGTTCCAAGTGTTCAGCTCACGAAATAGGATTCGGGACATATAATCTTTGAAAGTACAATGAATCGTTTATATCTACTGCAAATTTTATAAAAATCACATTATATAAGAGCGAACAATTAGTTCTATTGCTTTAGAGACTCTTGTACTAGATTTTAAAGAGTTGCGGAAATTGATTACAACAATCTTGATGTATGGGATCTTCAAATAAGATCGAGCACGAGCAAGCGTTGTAACAACGCTATTTGGCGTGTGCCTCTCGCGAGCTTAAAGCAACCCTCGAGTCAAAGTAGTTGATTTGACGAGCGGAGAATCCAGAGGAGAAGAACGGTCAACCCTTCCTCATTCCCTGATAGGATGGACAGCTGTCCTATTAAAAGGAATATCGGTCCCACCATTCCATCATTTCCTGCCAAAAATCCGGTGCGGTTCCCTCATAGGTTCCAAAAAGTGGTCCACCGGAGCCAGGTGTTCTGAACGAGGAAATTACGACATTCAGTGGGCGAACACCGCCTGGTCTGGAAGCTTGCAACCGACAGATTCGTGACTTCGCTCTGGGTGACGATTTGCGACCCTTGGACAATAGCTCCATATTCAGATATTCCAAGCAATTAAGTTGAGTCCAGATTTTATCCTTGATGGCTCGCTGCCATTGCTCGCGCTCTTCGTCGCACTTATAGGTAGATGTCTTAAGTTTGAACTCGAGGCTCCGTATTGCGCCACAATACGTAGGAGGCAGGCTATGAATGAAGCAAGAAAAGGAGTTGAAATCGTGAAACGGGAACACAGAGGTAGAGAAGAAGGCTAATATCGCTTCGTGAAGAAATCGGCGAGATACCAGCAGCGTTTCTCCCATGATGGGACCGAGAAGCTTGGATGCATCTCATCGTCTACCGAGCTCTGCAGAATAATCTTCACTAGGCAAGACGTCGATAATCTGGGTTTCGAACACATGGGAAAATATATGGTCGCGGATCTCACGAGGTAGCTCGAAGAACGGAAAGGGTCCGTTGAAACTTGAGGCAGCGCTAACAGATTCAAAGTCAGAGAAGAAGTAAGACTCACTCGAAAGGCAGACTTTGCAGCGTGTGCAGTGTCTCAGCATAATTTTTGTCGTGTGCTGGACCATTGGTCTCTTCGCAATCGGTCCAGTCGCCGGAGATCGAGGAGTCATCTTCATCCGTCGCCCAATCGGTCATTCTTACTTGGTCTGCGCCAGACGATCAACTGTCCTCATCGAAGTCGAATGCTGCATCGACAGAGGAAACAGAAGAGGTGAAAGGTTTCTAATTCACATGATTTCTAGATGCAATTTCCCGTCAGGCTAAACCTAGAGCACGGTTTGAAGCTCTTAATCTCCGAATTCTAATGCCAACCCTTCCTGTCTATATGTGGTAGCAGCATCACAAGTAATATAATGAGTAATCGAAGTTTTCGGTGGAGTAGATGTCCATATATAAGGTTAGTATCGCGGTCCGGGACTTGCTGAACGACTAGTACCTCTCATGCCAAAGCAAACGTATCTCTAGTCCAGCCAAACCACTTATTCATTCTTTTGCCCATGACGCGGAACATGATAGGATCGATCTTCGCCACCGGATGCGGCTTATGGAATACAATCTTCCCAGACGAGCTCTCGCCTTCAAAGACCACGGCAGATCCACCACCGTGTCGAGCAGTGAACTTGGCATCAGCCATGGCCTGAACAAAGGCGTTCCAGTCTACGCTCTTGGCGGCTTCCTCCGTATCATTTGGAAACATGGTCGACAGAGTATTCAAGGTCTGCTGCCTAACGGAAACGGTGGAATGAACGAGTGGGCCCTCATGACCGATGGTTTCGTCGCTTTTGGCTTGCGGCTCTGGAACGATTGATTCTTCAGGACGAGTCTTCACCTTCCGTTGTTCTCGGATTTTGAGAGCTGATGGCTGAGATTCTGTGTCCGGACCCCACATCGTCTGTACAGGCGCTTTCGTTGCCGCAGCTGTTGGGGCTCGGATGTCGGTCAGGACACGTTCTCTTTCTCTTTCGAGATCAGCTAGGTGTTCTGCACTAGTTCCTGCGCGAAGATCTTCCGTGGCCGCTGTGATTTCATCCGCTGTAAATCCTCTATGACGGAGCAGGGATTCTCTACCAGCGCGGATCTGCGCCCATAGTGTGTTCAACGTCATGCGAACCTTCTCGCTCTGCTCAAGCCAGTCGAGATCCTTCTTCCCGCTCGGCGGTATTAGTTCAAGCAAGTGCTGCACTTTCCTCCCCACGCCGACGACCTCCAGGCCTTTCTGTGAGCCCGGAAGGTGATCATCAGGATCTTCCATCACCCTCCAGGCCAGACGATGTTCGGTTTTAATAACGTCGCTAACGTCCCTATTAGTATTCACAGGTCTATGCAAACGGACGGCCATGAGCAATTCGTGTGTTGCAGCGTAGTCTGACAGTCTATCGTAGAGAGCCTGATCTAGTCGAGCTCTTTCGGCTGCAGAGCTTTTCGAAAGATGATCGTCGAGGACTGCGAAAAGCATGGCGTGATCGAATCTGCGTTCCTGATCAGGGGGGCCAAGAAGCTGAGTAAGACACCAATCCAATCGGTCTTTCTCGAAAAGCTCTCCCTGAGGAGTTCGAAGGGTACGTTGGTAGCTGACTTGACCAGGGACACTATGATCATGCCTATAAGCGTGACGGAACCCAGGGCGGTCTGGGATGAAAGCTGTCAAGTGCTTAGCCCAATGATGCATCTGGTTGACTAGTAGCAGCTCTAAAGCGCCCAAAGCACGATCATATTCGGGTGGAAGACGCTCGCCTGGGTGAATGCAGTCTCGAAATCTTTGATATTGTACTCTGACATTTTCGCACTCTTCGAGGACCCACTGCCATTGAAAACTGAAAACAGCGTCCCTCGAGAGTTCTACTCCAATGATCTGATGGGCGTCCTGACGCCTTGCACCTTCGATCACAGCACCTGCGCTCAAAATTCTGCTGTAGCGGCGAAGGTAGGCTGGATCCGTCTGAAGGAGCCACAAATGGTCTTGGGAAGCCTCCAATCTCGTCCGGGCAAACGAGACAAGATTGTCTACGTTGAACGTCGGAGGTGCAGAGAATGGCTGATTGAGGTAGGGCGACCAGAATTCCACGCTATCAGTTTGTTTGAAGCCCAAGCTAGTCATTTGCGCCCACTTTTCAGAAGCCCCTGGATGAGTCATGTCAACCCCCTCAAGTAGCTGTTCCACGGCTTTTCGAAGGAAGCCCATCAAGCATCGCTGTGCATCCAAAATCATTTTTCCGCGAGGAAAACCCACAATATCCCATCGATGTGCAGCCCTCTCATCGTACGGGGTCAGATTCCCGTATCCTGATCCTTGCATTACAATGCACTTGCGCGAGAAGTCTGCGCTGATGTGCCCCATTTGCCAAGCCAAAGTTAGCTGCTTGTTGTCGAAAGGGGCCCATTGTTCTGGCGTATAGCTCGTTCTGTTGTACAAAAGACTAAGTAGTCTTACAGGATCGTCTTTCAGTGCCTCCAAACTCAGGTATGGGAGTAGCCAGGCAGTGCTGTATTTACGTGCCTCCTTCCAGTTCAGGAATTGGTAGCCCAGACGCGGATGGAACCATAGACTGGGGTACATGTCGGGCGCTACTTGTAAACAAAAGGCCTGCCTTTTATCGCGGCTTTTCTTCTTCCAGCGACTGATGATGGTATTGCCATGAGAGCAGCACCGATCTCGCAGAAACTGTAAGTCGTTCATGATGCTGGTGGTGCACTCTTTGGCGATACTCTGAGCTGCTGAGTCGGAGATCTTTCTTTCGTAAACAAATCTGTCGACATTCTGATCGGCTAAGCATCGATATTGCTGGTCACAGTCTACGCATTCGCAAGGCGGCGGACAGATAGGTACATCGGGCCTTATGGAGTATTGAGGTCCCTTTCCTGGTGGCGGTTCGCCTAGGGGCAAATGCTCCGAGTACATGTTCTGCGTGGCAACACAAGATGATTTATGTAGACGGTTTTGATGGACTGATGGTATGGTTGTGAAGCAATACAAGTCGGAGAGGTCAAGGAACCGCGTCTTAGCGCGTAATGACGCGTCCCTCATCGGACGCTAGACTTAGTTTCTCATCTTCCAATATTCGATATACTTATGGCTTGAATCCTATGAGTATCTCAGAGATCCTCGTTCAGGTCATTCATCTTTCAATCCAAGGAAGCTCGCGATACTTCTTGTATCCGACATTGACGACCTGAGACTGGAACCACCCCAAAAAAAGACCAGAGTACGCAGCATCCCAGGCCTTATAGCTGTCAGTTTGATACGGTCGATTGAGTGGTGGCGAGTCTGAGGGGCAAGGCTGTGGCATATCGGGAATTTTGCATTACTAGAGAAGAGGTTGCATGGTACGGCACTAGAAGCTGGGGAAGGACTGGATAGTAGTCTGGCTGATTGTCCGTGGTGGTTGCAGGAAGTAAGAAGGCTGAGCTTGAGGTACTTTAGTGCCTTAGATCATGGAAGGAGTGTCGTCTGCCATGCGCCGAAGATATCTAATGACACACAAGCGACAAGCGCGCCGTCACGTGGACTGGGACTTGGCAGCCGCCCTTGAACTGCAACAGCATGGTGCAAACAGCCTCAGAACGCCGGGCAAGACCCGTCCCCTGCCGTTAGAGTTCTTCCAATTTAGTCTCAGCGCTATACAGCTACATCTACACATTTCAAGCCAAAAGCCAGCTCAAGGGAACTTACCATCACATCACCACAGCCACATGATCGTCCATATATTGATCGATATTCCCCAAAAAGCAACTCGCAACGATACTTATCGCCCCAAACGCCAGACTGGCCAGATATACATACTTATAACTCTCCGCAAACGCAATCTGCCCCGCACGGACAATGATTTCCCACGCCTTCGGGTTCGGATTATGAGCAACGCCCGGCAGCAGCTTGATCTCTTCTAATAGGGAAGCACCAGTCAACTGAATGGCCTCCGTGATCTCAGGCACAGAGGTGATGTTGAGCTTGAGGACCATGGCACCGCCAATGTAGTGCTTGGCGTTGGGGATGAATTTGTTGAGGAAGACGTTGTAGTAGATCGTGTAGCCTACTGAGCCGCCGATGACGCGGATGGCTAGTGTCAGGGCTGCCACTGTGGCGATGAGGTCGTCAGGGCAGATGATGGTGGTAATTATGGAGGCGGGGACGACAATGCCACCGATGCCGAGGCCGGCGAGGACTAGTAAGCCCCAGAGTGTATGGAGGTTGTCGACGCGAGCACAGGCGAGGGCTCCGATGCCTGCATGGGTAAGCGAAATTACGACCAGGCCAATGAATGAATATTGTCTTACCAGCCGTCATAAGAACGGATGAACCAATCATCAGTTCCCTATTGTGGCCACGAAACACGCTCAGAAGCCAAAGGACGACGAAGGCTCCTGTAAGGATGCTGAAGCCGATGGGGATTCCACGGATGCCAACGCCAACCGGATCTTGACCGTAGACATTAAAAGCCTGGGTCGGCCAGAAAAGCAGGACCGAAAAGAAGTTGGCACCGGAGATGAAGGTAATTATGAGTGTGAGAATCAGAATTCGAGGATTCTGCTTTAGGCGGCTTGGGAACATGGGGAATTTGGCGAACTTCCATTCCCAGATAAAGAATGCCGCGATTAGTGCGGCTCCAATTAGAAGTGGTGCGAGGACATGTGCTGATCGCCATGGGTACTGTATTTCCATTAATATGAGATCCTCGTTCTGGAAGGTTGTCCTGTAGCTTCGAGGGCCGTTCTTCGCGTGCCAGGGTATGAAATGACCAGCTTACCTGATAGCCACCCCACTGGAGCCCTGCCATAAAAAGCAACATACCTGCGACGCTGAGAAAGCCACCAACGAAGTCGATCTGCTTGATCACTTGGGCTCTTGACAGGCCCTGCGAATTCACTCGTGGCGGTGGGAAGTAGAATATTAGAGTCATGAGGAAGCCAAAGGCAGCCCAAGCGCCGGAGAGCGCCCCACAATATCTCCAGCCATGTCTTGACGCAATCAATTGAGCCCAGAGCACCGAAGGACAGAATGGGATGATGGTGAAAACCAAGATGGCCACGTATTTGCCACGCTCCCGGGTTGGTGCCAACTCAGATGTCACAGCCAGGGCTGTAAGTTCGTTGATGCCAGCTCCTACGCCTGCGAGCGCCATGCCGCCTGTGATATTATCAGTACACCTCAGGAATATGGCAAGGTATGCCAGCGGTTTTGTGCTTACAGATGAAGACGTTCATGGTATGCGCAGTGCTTGAGACGATCATCCCAAGAACTAGGAACCCGGCGCCAATCAATGCAACGTATCGTCGGCCCATTAAGTCGGACAAAGATCCAACGAACGGGCTGACGGCGGCCAACGCCAGCAAATTGGCTAGAACCTTATGTCGTTCAGCTCGACATTCCTACCTAGAACTCCTTGAGGCGACTCACAAACCAGATCCATCTGTCAGCGCCTCCAATATCACGGTAGATGTAGGGTGGAACCCCGCCTGCCGAACATCAGCTGGGAAACTAGAATCCACAATAGTAACCAACCTAAGAGGTATAATGGGATCTGCGAGCCGGTCCACAGGAAAGCCATTGCAATTAGAGACATAACTCTCTTGAACGACATCTAAGGCTCTTATCAGCTATTGAATGAGTGCTGCTGTTGGCTGTCGGGCACTGACGCGAGGCTCGTGATCATGATCCTCATTGTCGCCGTACGTGCGTAGCCCATCCTTCTCGTAGTAATTGGCATGACCAGGAACGCGTTCGTTTGTGTGGACCGGTTGAAGCTGGGCTTCCATCTCCTTCTCCGCCGGCAAGCTTGTAGAGCTGGGCGACATGACGTCGACTGGCCGGCAAAGGGAAATTTGGTGCTAGAAAATAGAGAACAGTATGTGGAGACTCGCAGGCGTTGATTGATCTAGACAGCATGCAAGGGGTGAACGATTTACAATCAAGAGGAGAGTGACATAGATGAGAAGGAAGAGGGGATTGCTTGGGTCACTGGGGGATTTATCGCATCACAAGCGCCTGCCGCCGGTAGCCAGATCTTAGACGCGGAAACAACCTCTCGCGCTGTAGATGGTCAACATGGAAGATTACATAGTTGTCCTCGAGAAGTAGCCATGTCGAGTCCTCCTTGTCGTCACAAGGATGTGTTGGGTCAATACAGGCAAGTTGCAGGCTAAGGCACATCAAAGGTCCGTGGCCTAGAAGCGAGCGGACTTTGGGCCACAAGAATGGCATATTGACCTTCCACATCCGTCTAAGTGTTCCCATTGCGCCAGTGGACTCGTGCAATATCATTGGATGTATGGGCAGCGGCAGGAGTCGTGTGGTTGCACCTTTGCTCGATAGGGGATTGATCGCGCTGGGCTGGGTTTTGCCGACGAGAAAAAGCGGGGTCCGCATCAGTGTTAGATCCGGCTTCAATATGCGGGGAAGCGACTACAATTCAAGCTTAACACCAGTCGAGATGCATAGCTGGTAGTATTGTACTGGTGGACGTCCTAAGAGTAGATGGCCTAAAGTCCGAGTAGTTGTACCGAAACTACCGGTGGCGACAGACATGCTATTGACAGATTGGCGCTCAGCATCTTCATCTAATGTCTTCAGAAAGTTGTTGCCCTTGTTCGATATTGACGTGGAAGACGATTTGATGTGCTAGCGATTCCGACGTACTCGATTAATCTGGGTCCGCAAAATTCTTTGAATGTAACCTGACTCATTGGATGCTCGGCAGAGGACTGCCGATTGTATTCTTCCGGAATATTGAATGGGTGTCCACAAGCTTCAGAGTGTGCGGCTTTCGCAATTGGGCAATATGCTCCTTCAGCTGCACAAGTACCGCTTGTCCATCTTGTTGCGAGACATATTCAACTTCCACTTCCCTTCTTCACCGAAGACATCTCCAAAGTGATCCTTGTAGAACCTTCGTATCTTCCAGATGGGTCAGATGCACGATATTCCACTGGATGCAAATACCCAGATGAAAAGGATGACAATCCAGGCCACATGAAGTCCTCCAGGATAATGTGAAACTGCAGGAACCTCACCAATGTGATTGATTGCGGAGTGGCTTACCTATAGCCCTGCGAAGGTAAGAAAACACGACGTGAACTACTGACAAGCAACCATCCATGAGAGACGGAAGTGAAGCAAGAGGAGATGAAACAATCATCGCACTTAGCCCTTGGATAGAAACCCTACCAGTAAATCACAAGCATACTGTACACCCCACAGCGACCTGGGGCCGTCAATGAACTGTAGTGATCTGCCAAGTATTAAAATGGTCAATTATTCTTGGGCGTCGATGATGGGAGGCAGTGCGCTCTCGAGGCCAGGAGTCAGCCGAGATGTATAAGTATGTACGCAAAAATTATACAGATCAGAGGCAACGGATGCGAATTTGGAAAGCTATTAGCGGTCTCTAGGACTCAGCATAAGCTCGGGGCGAACGTGCTTGTCAAAGTCCTCTTCAGAAAGAGCTTTCAATTCCATCGCACTTTCTTTGAGCGTCAAGCCTTTTTTATGTGCATTCTTGGCGACTTTGGAAGCCATGTCGTATCCGATGACCGGGTTCAAACAGGTTACAAGCATCAGACTACCCTCAATCAGCTGCTGTTCGTAGATAATTCAGGATCTGGCTTACCTCTCATGCAATAGTGTGCTGATCCTCTTCTCATCGGCCCGTAGTCCCTGCATAAGGTTTTCTTCGAAGCTTCGCATGCCATCACTGAGGATCCGTATGCTGTGGAGAAGGCTACTTATCATTACAGGCTTGAACACGTTGAGCTCAAATTGGCCGTTCATGCCAGATATGGTTATGGTGGTATGATTGCCCATAACCTGCGCGCAAACCATCGTCAAGGCCTCGCACTGTGTTGGGTTAACCTTCCCAGGCATGATGGAGGAGCCAGGTTCGTTCTCAGGAAGCTGCAATTCCCCAAGACCACAACGCGGTCCAGAACCCAGGTACCGGATGTCTTGTGCGATCTTGAACAAAGAACTTGCAAGGGTGTTCAACGATCCAGACGCCTCGACAATCGCATCATGAGCAGCTAGTGCTTCGAATTTGTTCGGAGCAGTCTTGAACTCTGACTTTGTCATCTTGCTGATCTCGGATGCGATGGCTTCCGCGAAGCCCTTGAACGTATTCAGTCCCGTTCCAACAGCCGTTCCACCTTGTGCGAGTAGCCGGAGGTGTGGCAAGGATGACTCTATGCGTTCAATACCCCTTTCAAGCTGCGTCGCATAGCCTGAGAACTCCTGACCCAGCGTCAACGGCGTTGCGTCTTGGAGATGTGTACGGCCGATCTTGATGATCTTCTCGAACTGTTCCGCCTTAGCATGTATTGCATCCTGTGCGCTCTTCAAAGCTGGGATGAGCGACTCCTCGATCTCCAGAACAGCCGCAACGTGCATCACCGTCGGGAAACTGTCGTTGGATGACGCTGACATGTTGACGTGGTCGTTCGGATGGACTGGCTTCTTCGAACCCATCGTACCTCCAAGAATCTCAATTGCACGGTTGGAGATAACTTCATTGGCATTCATGTTTGACTGCGTGCCAGATCCCGTCTGCCATACCACCAATGGAAAATGGTCCACTAGCTTCAAGGACGCTACCTCTTCAGCAGCCTGTTGTATGGCTTTTCCAAGCTTCAGGTCTAGTGAACGCTCAGCTCTGTAGTCGGCTTCAGAAGTTGGCGAGTTTACCAAGGCCGTATTGCATGTTGACTGTGGCCGCCGCGCCCTTCAGGATGCCGAATGCTCGGATGACAGGTGGTGGCATTCGATCTCGGGGTTGGTTGATCTTGAAGTTCTCCAATGATCTCTCGGTTTGCGCCCCCCAGTACCTGTCCGACGGGACCTGGATTTCGCCGAAGGCATCGCTTTCTGTTCGTGTAGACTGTAGGGACGGTCGTTAGCATTCTAGGATGACTGCAGCAGGAGTGCTTCAAGGCCTTGTCTGACCATTTCGCGTAGGCCTGTCAAAGAGTGAGCATATAAGGGTGTGGCTATAGGAGTTCGGAGGTGCTTCGAGGTTTGGCGGATGAAACGTAAGGCATGTGAAGATCGAGATGCCGAGCAGCATGGAACCATCATTGCGACGGCTAACCTCTTCCGAAGCCCCGCGAGTGGCTGCCTCTACGACTGCTGCCTCGGACAGAGTCAATGGCTGCTGTAATTAAAGTAATCCAAAATGTCTTTCCTCAGGAGGCCGGCCATCTCTCCATCTGACGCGAGGAAGAAGCCGGAGAGCCTCCCGGAAATTCCCGTTCGAGGTGCTCAATGATTAAGCGCTACTAATAGGAGGTCAAGGCCATGTGCGTCATTGGTAGAAGGCTTTTACGATGGTGGTCCTCGAACATCAACCTTTTTGAATATAATAAGTTCTGGCCTATCCCAAGATATGTATACGAGTGGCCCGACCATCTGGGGTCATCCTTATACTTTTCAGAATTGCCTTACCTATCAAGAGCCGAGGTATTCATCTACATCTTAGCAGCAGGACACATTTGTTCTTCAGGAACACTCAGCAGTGTTCCGCAACCCGATCGACGCAGCCACCGCAACCCATGTATTACTCAGGGAATACAGAAACGTGGGAAGAACAAGTATCGTCAAACATATCTGGACAAAGCGACGACCACTCTTAGGTCCTCTGAGGCCAGTCCTCAGCCAACCTTTCGTGGAATAGTTTTGGAAAGCCGCATCCACAGCTAATATAAATTTTCACCAATTCTTTGGGCAATTCTGCCTGCTTTCGCCTCTCCAAATGGGCCGTCATATCCTCTGTGTTAGAAGCCCATCGATCATTTCTTGTCGTGGCTCAAGCTTCGTCTTAATATGAGAAATTGATATGGGGACATTATCAGGTCATTCCCTCAAGCCAACCCCTCAAGCCACTTTTATATGACTCTCATTTCTTATACCATCTCCTAGTCTCACCATCTCTTTTGGAGCTGCCTAGCACGCTGCCCACGCGTATGATCTCTCATTGCCGAAGTTGACTCTAAGGTAGGACGAGCAAATGATTACGAGCATGGGCTCTACAAAGTTGATACAATCTAAGGGCAGAATGGCCATTTCTCGTAACAAGCCTAGGCATTCAACCTGGAGCTGGATTTAGTGCACATCACAGATTTATTTCAGTACTTTATACTTCAAGACAGAGGCAGATGGAACACATCTTGCTGGGATAAGACTGACAAGCTATGACCCAGGCAGCAGTGGAGTTATCGCCAATTATTATCCTGCTTTACAGCTCGTTCCATCGTCTCATCGACTGAATCCGTCTGGGAAGTCTCTGCCATTTCCAAGCCACTCGCCTTCCGTTTTCGCGGGCTAGGCAGCATCGCATCGATCATGATACCGCAACTAGCCGTCGTCATGTGTCTACCTCAACCTGCGACAGGGGTCCTGGGCTAATGGACTAAGGTAGCTCTTCCATACTGCCAACCAAAAAAACGAATATCACAGTGCCTAGCACATCAGCAGACGGCGCTCGGTTGTCACATACGAGGCGAATTACCTTGTTTGGCCGTGAGTCTGGCGTCCATGGTCATCATGCGCCACACCGATCGATGTGGATTATGTTTCAGGTCATTGCAGGATCTTAAATGCTCAATCAGACCTTTTCGCTCTGAAGTTACGGATTCTGGCCATTACTGCTTCTTCCACCCATGGGAGAAGGGAAGAAGTGAAGGGACGCCACTGTTGCCTTAGAGCGTCACGCCTGCATGTCACCATATGGACGCCACTCTACCTCCAGATTGCCACTTGCTTGGCTGGACATGCTTACTGGATCTCAAACGGCGGCAAACTTGAGACTCTGCTGACCGTTTGCAGGCAGGGCCAGGAATTGATGCCAGCGTGATCTGGTGTCGGCAAAGATGCAGGAGGCGAGGGATTGGGTGAGTCAGGACCCGGATCGACGATTAGGCGCCAAGCAACAACACCAGTCATCAGTCATCACCCTGCTTTGTTGCCAGATCGTCGAATACGCCACAGGTCGAAATCAAGCATCGTTGGAAGAAATACCCCTTGTCTCCTCCGTTGCGCATTGTACCGCATGTTGCGTCTCAGCGCATTCCGGCAGCTGCTCGTATCTCAACATTGTGAATCTGCCAAGAAGCTCCGCACTTGGAGGCTCAAGCAAATCTGTGCGAGGAACAGCTAGTGGAGGGGATTTTAGCTGTGTCTGGTTTAGCGTGTGTGCTGTGGATGTTGAAGATCCGATGATTTGTTGCTGATGCGAGGCAATATCTTGAGTACTTCAGCAATCACGGACCCAACCACACTGTGGAAGAATAGGTCGCAAACAGACATTCCGTGATTGAGCGTGTAGCAGATGACCGTAGACCTGGTAGGCACCCGTTACCAAGTGCACACGCCCCCGAGACGTCTAGTCAGTGAGCTGGCATATTTCCAACAGCTGCAGAGGCAAGAAAGGGCAAAATGCGATCGGCTGGAGTCATACGGAGCACGCTAGGGATGGCGAAAGCTGGCTGGCTGGAAGGGGCAATTAATAGGCCCTCTCCCGCCGCTCTCTCTCCGCCTCCCCCCTCCTACCCACTGCACCATGTATCACCGGCAACATTAGAGGACAGCACGCATTCTGATCTCAGTCTGTGTCTGCTTGATATGTTCCTTGGTCCAACCTCTCCACTCCACCTCTCTGTATTTCTAGCCCCCTGCGTATTTCTTTCGTCTACCTGTACCACCACAGTATTCCCGCATGCGACCGTAAGAACAAAGCTCCTTCTCCCAGCTTTCTTTCTGACTGAATCTGAAGGAGTCACAAGCTAACAGTCACTGCTCTCTCAAAGGTTTCCACCGCTGCCTCATACCCGTCTTTCACAGATCGACCTAGTGCTGTCGTCTTGTCTGGCCTCTGACACAACACCCTTGCCACTCCTTGCCCTGCCCTCGAGTTCCCGCCACTTCATCCGGATACCTTCCTCAGCACCTCGACGTTCATTCCAGCCTCGGCCTATACCTTCACTGTACATTCTCGGCACCTCACACTGCGCATAAATATCCTCGAGTCCAGCTCGTCACAGTCAACGACCTCTCACACCAGGTTTTGCTACCGCGTAAACCACCGCCCCATGTTCCTCACAGTTCTCGAGCCAGTAGTCAGAATGGGCCTGGTACCGAATATCAGTCTTCCAGTCGCCTCGTATACAAAGTCCATCGTAACCGTACCCGATAAGAGATCCTTCAGTGCGTTGTGGTAGGTCCACATCGCGCAACAGTCTCTCTTCGCCAACAGCTTCTGCGCGAAGGGAACTACTTGCTCTTCCGTAAACGGTTTCTCACGATTTGATTTGTATACACGGCGACTGGAAGATACTACACAGCGCAGTCACATCGAAGGTTGGTTGAGGTTCTGAGAGGAAGGTTGACTCATCTGATCTAATCTTTTAGGCATACACCGAGTCTGCCTACTCAGGAGTCAACTGGCGTCTGGATCTTGAGTCAAAACCCACCCTTTTATTTGCAACTTAAACACGGTCGCGCGTATTATCGACATTCCCCACTACCTACATCCGCATACTGGGCTTCCTGCTAGAGCTTGGAGCTATTCTTATGGAGACCAGCTCAGACAATGATACAAGCTCACTAGCTTCTTCGCCCTCGTGCTCCGTCTTCTCCTACGATGCAGCATCAAGCCACTCTTCAGTGACGTCGGCTTCTTCAAATTCGGCAGACGGAGTCTGGGATAGTGACGATGGCTTCTCCGCCTACGCAAATCCCCCCCAGCTACCTACCACAGATGTTCAGTATCAGCTAGCTCGTGTCGAGTCTCATGCAGGCGCTGCTGACCATCCACTCACTCGCGATTTCGCGGATGTATTATGGCGAGATCTTACGGAATCAACCCCTGTATTGGAGGCGCAACAAGTATTACCGATCAGCGCTCGACGGAATCCTCGCCGGACACAAACCCAATCCAGAGTCCGTTCACAAGACGGGAGTCTAGATACATCAAAGTCTCGACCACCGCCCTCCCTGGTTCGGCAAGATGTGCGCAAAGATAACTTTGTAGATGGCCTTGTTGGTGAGCAATCTCCGGACTCTGCTATTCCGCAGGTAGATGCTAATTCAGCCGCGTCCGCAAGACACCACAACACAGACTATCGAGACCATTTGGCCGCTGTCCAAATCATGTCCGAAAGCTCTCAGCGGAGATCAAAAGCTTATCCCTCTTCGTACCTTTGTACAGGAGGTATTGAAACGATCCAGGACCAGCTATTCGACACTGCTGGTTGCACTACACTATCTGATCCTGATCATGTCATCCGTCCCGAAGTATGGAAATTTCACAATGGAACAGGTTGAGGACTCGGAAGGCTGTCGGGCAATGCAATGTGGTCGTCGCATGTTTCTGGCTGCCCTCATACTCGCCTCAAAATATCTCCAAGATCGAAATTATTCAACCCGAGCTTGGGGCAAAATATCTGGTCTTCAGGTTCCGGAAATCAATACCAACGAACGAGTGTTCCTCTCTGCTGTTCATTGGAAGCTGCATATCCCGGAACCCCTCTTCCAGCGCTGGGAGCGCATCGTATTAAAATATTCACCGTCGGCGGCCAGTAACCCACCAAGGTCATGCCCGACGGCTTGCCGAACCTGGCAATCCCTTATTCCACAACTCAATTCCGAGTTGGATCAATTTGATGAGAAAGGATGTTTGATTTCGGACAACGATTCGGGGTATCACTCTTCCAGCTCTCGCGCAAGTTCGAGGGATAGTTCTCCCCATACCAGGCGCACAATCTCAATCCGATCAATCCCTACTCGTCTCCTCCCTACGGACCCTTCGACAACACCACGCTACCTCGAGCCAACCCCTTGTGAAGCAACATCTGAAAGCCGGATGCTCCCTCCCCTTCAACCTAGGGAGGGCCCGCTTCCCACCCCGACGTTCACCCCACGGAATATAGCTCTTTGTACTCCTGCAGTGAGTGCTTCAGGCTTGCTTCCGCGAAAGTCGTCGATGGCTGTTGCTCAGGCTCATATTCGGAATCGCCTGGATAAGTCACTTCTCGACAAACTAGATGGTGTTAGTCCTCTGTCAGCGACATCCGACCCGATGTTCCTTCGACGATGCTCTCGTACCTCATCTATAGCGTCTCAGTGCTCTTCTTCGCCAGATTCTACGGTCTGGGATCAGTTGGCGAATCCTTCCCGGTCATCTTCGATCTCATCGGTTTCGTCATCGGCTAGTACAGTGTCCAAGCTGGATTTGGCTTGGCAGGCGATGCATCGCCGTGTAGACATGCAATCTGCGACCTGGGGGCCCGATCAATCTGGTATCCGAGGTTCATCTTTCGCAGGTGACGTTGTCTGGAACGATCCTTTCTCTAAGCCCGAGGCTGCCAGACCCGGAGACGGGTTTAATATCAATCTTGAAATGGAGGGCTCAACGCCTTCTCCGCCTGACGCTGCAAAGGAGCGGGCATCCGCTCCTATCGATGATGAAAGAACTCCCCGGGCAGCTCGGTCTTGCACACCAAACACAGGAATACCCTGCCAGAAAACTTTCGATGCAGCAGTTGCATTATGTGAATTGGATCTGGAACGCATGCCTCACTTTCCTCCATGTCCTCAACCGACATCTGATTGTAGGTCACGAGAAAGGGAGCGGCCACGCTCGATAGATACCACCGTGCAATGTATGGTCCGTGAGAGGGTCAAGCCTCGATCGCTGGGGAACGTCGGCCACAATGATCCCGCAGAACTTGTTCTGCCAGACACGCGCCAAGCTACTTCATCGTTCTTGCGAAATGATCACAAGTCAGCTGATTGCAAGAATAAGAGATCGGCCAGTGATTTACGTTGGCTCGCCGCTGACGAATGTCGCAAGAGCCGTGAAGCTGCCAGGCGCGTTGTCAGATCCTGTCCATGGTCAGAGACTGGTTCTGGCTCCAACAGTAGTCTTACACCTCGTAAGAAAACATGTGTACCTGCTTCTTGTTCGGAGCAGGGCAAGACGGGTCTCTGTGTGCGTAGTGGTAACACTATGCCCATGAAAGCTGCTACTCCATCTGACGCAGGAACGACGCCTATACGAAGCCAGAAGTTGAGGCCGCAATCAAGGTCTGCAAGCCGCACGATGGCGTTGAAGGAGAATCAGGCTTTTCATACCAGGTCCATATCGGCACCCAGCATCAAACCAGCCTCAATCAATAATTCTTCACCAGAGACTATTTCAAGTGATATATACTTCCAGGCAGCTAGCGCCGAGCTCAAGAGGATGGTACGAGTTTCCCTGGGCGAATGTACAGATGATCGCTCCTACGGGAAACTCTGGGGACAGATCATGTGACCGCCATGCACCGCGCGGTATGTTGCGCAAGTTTCCTGCCTTCTGCTGGCCCTTCCCAGTGTCGCTTGAGGGAGTAACTCAGGGGGGAGATGGGGGAATGGGGGATCGAGACACTTGTACAAAGTATATTGGGATGGGAAAGAGGCGAGGAGAGGATGATCGTGGTAGAGGATATTAGTTGCATTATTTAGGACACCTAGGTTGCTATCTGAGCAGGATGCTACTTACGTCTGCTTCAACCGACATCAAGCTTATCCATTATTTCGTCTACTGACTTCATGGCATAAATACTGCTCACGAAGTCATTCTAACAGCTCTGAATCTGGCCTTTCATCAAGATCCGGCACCCATGACATGCACAGACAGACGCCTTGATGTTTGCTGCAGTATCCACTCTACCCATCAACCCACGCCCATCTCCCCCACACTCCAAAACCCGCCTTAACCTCATCGCCACACCCAAACCCCAGTATTTCTCTCCACATATAACCCCACCCCCATCCCCTAGAATCGTCTCCATCCCCCCTCCACCCGCCCCCCCAAACCAAACCCCAGTATTTCTCTCCACAAACACCCTCATCCTTTCCGCCTTCCCCCTTCCCCCCTCCGAGGTGCTCAAGACACTATGCAAAACCTAAAGGCGTCCGGGCGAAGGTTCAAGGTGACCGTGGTATATCTCTCAGGTGTGCCTAGAAGCTAAGGATCCTGGATTGGAACAACGGAAGAGCTGATAATTCCGTCGCTCATGCGCCCCCTCCCTCCTCCTCTTCTTCCTCCCTCACGTCCACTCATCTCTTCTCACCTCTCACTCTCTGACTGTCCTGCAACCCCTCGATTCTGGTCTCTAAAGCCCGCTTAACACCTACCATCCTCGCGCGCCTCTCCTCTAGATATGCGATTTGTGCTTTGGGGGGGGCGGTGAGTTGTTGCTTGACTTCCTGGATACGATTCACCCGTCAGCATTTGTGTGGGAGTGAGAGAAGTGGAGGAGCAGGAGGGATTACTAGTTGGGTGTCCCGTTCAGCCTTAAGGCTGGCACCGTACCAGGCGCCGGTTGCGGCGATGGCGGCGATGGAGATGGATAGGATTAGGGGGCGGGGAGCGAGGCGGGG
>JAABUS010002378.1_pt1 | contig 35892 bp, 12 predicted proteins | sample 5560161 | NCBI WGS metagenome assembly JAABUS01 (sample SAMN10711885, study PRJNA513376) | rock metagenome | isolation source: Antarctica rocks | place: Antarctica: Victoria Land, Trio Nunatak nord | collected 2016-01-04
ATTTTAAAAGGTTTTTTTTTATTAGTTTTAATAATAATATATACAAGTAATACAAAACAAATTTGTATATTAACTTTATAAATTAAAACAATAGATAGTATTAAATATATTAATTAATATATAGTATTTAAACAAAAAAGTTGTTGCAATTATAACATAAATTTATATATTTAATATTAGAATTAGAATTTAAATATTACTTTTATTTAATATTATTACAACTAAATATTATTATATCTATTATTTTAATTATTGTATAGCATATATTTTTTAACTATTAAAATCGAATACAAGTATATATATCTACTATATATTATTCTATTGTATTATCTATTAAATACTTAATTGCAAAACTTATTAATTCTTGTATTCTATATTGTTAATTCTTTTATTTAATATTAATAATTCTTAATTTAACAATATATTTTGCTCTAAAACTCTAATAGCTCGAATTAAACAAATTAATAATATATCCGAATAATATATTTAATATATTGTATATTGCTAATATACTTAATTTAGCTTATAAGATTGCAAACAAAAAATTGCAAGAAAATATAACAATACAAATTAATTGTAACAAAAAAAAGAAATTAATTAAAACAATTTCTAATATACAAAAGAAAATATAAAAAAATAATATACTAAGTTATTATTAACTAATTATTTAAAATATAGAAAAAGTACAAATACAAATCTGAAACAATAGTTTTATATAAAATTTGCAAATATTAGAAAACTAATAGTTTGTTAATTTTAAAAATATTTTTTGCAAAATTAATTCGAGAAATTATACAAAATCAAGTTGTTAGCAAAAATAATAATAAGAAATATCAAATTTAGATATTATTTTTGTTAGTTTTTTAAAAAACTATCGAGAGTTTTATAATTAGTTTTTTCTCTAGTAAATATATTATTTATTTGTATTACTATTGTTTCTATACAATATATACTAATATTTAGCTTTATTTATTTAGATAGCAATCTTCTTGCTATTTACAATAATTGCAAAACTATTTAGTAAAAGAATTTGCAATTGTTAAAACAATTAATGCAAAATCTAAAACTTTATTTCAATAAGTAGTAATAGAATTAATATTCAAATATCTTTATTATATTAAAATTTAAAATAGTTAGCAAAAAATTAAGAATTTAAATTATTCTATTTATTGTACTTTATTATTTATATTACTTTGTTGTATCATCTATTAAGCGCATTGTCTTACTATATATATTTTTTGTATTCTTTTCTATTAAATATAGTAATTAAAAAGTATATTATAATTATATATTTAAATTATCTAAATAATTAGAATTAAATTATTAATTAAATTACTTTAATTAAAGAGCTTAACAATCTTATTCTATATAATTTTATAAAAATTGCACAAAAAAAATTATTGTATCTTAAGAGAAATTCGAATTTTTGTTTTTTTAATTTTTTGTACTAATAATATACAATTTATAATATTATTTTTAATAGTACTATAATGCTACTTTAAACAATATTATAGATTGCATATTATTATTATAAGAAACTAAATATGCTACTATTAAGTTATTAAGATTTAATTATTTAAGATTTAATTATTTAATATTATTATATTTAAATATATATAGAAATTAGAGATAATATAATTTTAAAAAGTTAAATATATTAATTTAATACAATATTAAGTTTCTAGTTATTTTAGATATATTATCTATCTATATTACTATTAATAATATTTGTTTATTTATAACAATATTATAAATATAAAATTTTCTATACAATAATCTAGCTATATATAAATTTTATTTAAAAAGAATTCTTATTTCTATTAATTTGCTAATTATTATTTTGTATTTTGCAATATATATTTTATAATTTAACAATAATTTTCTCTAAATTTAAATTTATAGTACAATTATAGTATTTAATTATTATAATTTGCTTAATTGTTTGCAAACTTATTTAAAATTAATTTTATCAATATAATTTTTGAGCAAAACTAAAAATTTGTTCAATATCTATTAATAATATTAAACAAAAAAAATTTCTAGTTATTTATATTAACTTAAGATAGTTCAAAGTATTGTCTCTTTAATATTTTTATATTAAATATTTATTCTCTATAATATTAGTGCAAAGATATCGATTGTTTTTGTCTTAAATCGAACAAGAATATTAAGATTGTTAAAATAAGAATTTTACAATATTTGTGTTAGACTATAAAAAAATTAACTAAAAATTAAATATATTATTATATTATATTACCTTTTTAACAATATTTGCTTTTTATACTTTTGTTTTTAAAGTAATAGCTAAATTATAATAATATTAAAAATAGATTTTAAATTTTGTTTAATATTTTGTTTTGTAATTTATAGAATTATTATTATTATTTTTTTTGTTTTATATTTTGTAAAAACTTAATTTTTATATAGAATTTAAAATATTAATAAGATTGTATAATATTTTACTAAATTTTTTTGTTTTCGAATAATATTTAACAAACTTTGTCGAAGCTTTTTTACAAACTTTTAATATAATCTCTCTTGAAAAACAATTATAATTTATTACAGTTTTTTTCAAATAATTAAGATAATTAAATACTATATTAAATACTCGAAATTTTAAATAAATATTAAGATTAGTTGTTTGAAAAACTATAAAAATATATTTATAGAAAGAATTTAATATATTGTTAAGCAATTAAATTAATTGCTATTTACTTTTATCTAATCAAATATATTAAATTTTTTGATTTTCAAAATATTTCTCTATTTAAAGATTAATATAGTTGCGTAATTAATACGCATAACAAAATATTAAATAGATAGAATTTTAACAAATACAAATATCTTATATTAGTTTTTAAGACTTTTTATCTTTTTGCTCTTAAAAGACTCTAAAGCAAATTAAGCGCTAAGATAAATTATTAATAGCAACAATAAAAATACAAATCTAAATAAGATTTAGCAAATATATATATTTTTTTATATTATTATATAAACAAATTTTTTTTTAATTATAACAAATAAGTTTGTACTTTTTGTAATATTCTAAATTTGTTTATTCTTTAATTGAAAAACAATATTATTAACAATTATTTCTAATCTAACAATTGCAATAAATCTTAAGCTATCAAATTAATAATATAAGTTAAATAAAAAACAGAATTTTGTTATCTATTCTATTAAGATTCTTGTTAATTTAAGATTCTATCAAATTTGTCTTTAAAAGTGCTATTATTGCTTGTATTATTAGTAACAACTTTAAAAAGTTTGTTTTTAATTTTAAAAAATTTTAAAATTTTTATAAGTTCTAATATTAATTGTTGATCTATATATTCTATACTAAAAGAAGTAAATTTAATAAAACATTTGCAATATTAAAATATAATACTAATTCAATATATTAATATTTTAAGATAAACAACTTTTTAAAAACTAGATTATATATTTAAAGCAATAGAAATATATTAAAACTCTTTTATATTTAATTTAATTTTGTTACATTTTTTAGTTTGTTAGTAAAAATTAATTTTAATAATTTAATACAATCTAAAAGTACTAGATTTAATTAAAATATTTCTAATAGATTTCGAAAATTCAAATTATCGATAGTTCGAAAAGATAGATTTAAATTAATAAATATCTTGTATTATTAATTTTTCTAATTATTTTAACTGAAAAATAATAGATCGATATAGTTTTTCTTCTATTAATATATTAGTTTTGCGTTATTTATTTGCATTATTAATAATAATTTATACAAATAAAAACTAGATCGATTACTAATTGTAATTAAGATCTTTTTTATTTCAAGTAAAATACAAATTAAAGAAATTTCTTTATATTTAATATAGTTAAATAATTGTATACAATAGAATAATTTAATTTTTTTTAACAACTTTTGCAAACAATTTTTAACAAGTTATTAATATTTAAGATTATTTAAATATATTTGTTTTAAAACTTAGATTGTACTTTAATATTAATCTTTTAATTTAATATAAATAAATAAGTCTATTTTAAGTTCTATACAAGATACTATTATTAATTGTAATATATAACTACTATTTTTTAAACTAAATTTTAGTATTTGTATTTTATTCGATATATTGTTTCTATCTTTTAGTTTAAGTAATAGAAAATTGTTTAAAATTTTATTTAATACTTTTCAAAACTCTCTTTTTTTAGTATTAAATATACAATTAAAATTTCAATTAAATTAATTTGCAAATTAATTGGAATATAAAATACTAGATAGCAAATTGCAAAAAATAGATTTACTAGAATTATTTTTGAAAAACAATTGTTAACTAGAAACTTTTAAAGAATTAGATATTTTGCAATTAAGAATAGTATAAACAATATCTCTAAATAATTTAAAGAAAAAATTCTAAAGTAAAACAATAATACAAAAGAATAATACAAGTATAAAATAAATTAAGCAAGATTTTATACTAATAAGTAATTATAATTTAATAATATAGCAAACTGTAATTTTAATAATATATTATAATTATATAGATCTTAAAATAGTAACTCTTAATATAATAATATTATTTTTGATTTCTTAATAATTTTATTCGATTTCTAATATTGAAATCGAATATTAACTTGAATTAAATCGAATCAATTTCAAATTAGCGCAAATTAAATTGGATTTCAAATTAATTTCTAATATTAAAACTATCGAATCGAGTCGATTTTAATAGTTGAAACCGAAATTCGATTCGACAATTAGTCTATAAGTTAATATATTTAATTTTAGTATCTTGCGTAATTATATTTAAAAAAGTAGAAACAAAATATCTATAAGATTTTTTTTTTAAATATTTGTATTATTTCTCTATTAATAAAGATTTACTTAATAGCAAATTAAACTTGTTTAATAATATTAAATTATATAAAAAGCTTTTTAATACAAAAATTAGCAAACTAAATATATTAAAAAACAAAAAAGATAACAAGATTATTAAAAGTTATATTTTATTAAAATAACAATTAGAATTGTAAGTTTTTTAATAAGATATATATATATATTTATATTTGCAATTAGTATTATTGTTATATTTGTTATATTTAATTTATTAATAACAAGTATTGTTTGTAGTAATATATAATCTATTAAATATAAAAATAGAAATATTTTTTGCAAAACTAACAACAAAATATAGTTTTTGCAAAAATATTAACAAAAATAGAGAATCGAATTACTTTTTAGAAATATTAACAAGTTTTTACTTTATTTTAAAATATAATAATATTTAATAAAAAGAATTGTCTTAATTTATTTAAATAGTATAAGTAACAAACTCTTAATAATATAGTCTAATAAAGATAAAACTTCTGTAATTTGTTATATTTATTATATATTAATAATAGAGAATAATATTTTAATAAAACTTTTATTTTATTGTTAAATATAAAACAAAACTAAAGATAATAAAAATATAAATATCGAAAATACAAATTAAATTTAGAAGATTTTTTATATTAAAAAAATTAAATATATTTATTATTGCAATAGAGAAAAAATTAATAGTAAATTTTATAATATTCTTAATATCTAGTTTGTTATAGAAGATATTAATTAAATAACAACGCAATATACTAGAAAATATAATAACAAAAATATTAAATTTAAGTAAGAAATTTACTATAGAGATATTTATAGATATTCTTAAATTAATAGAAGCTATAGAAGCAAATATATATATATTATTTATTATTATATTTTGCAATTGTAGTTTTTAAATAACAAGAAACTCTTTTGTTGTGAATATTTATTTTTGTATAATAATTTCTTTTGTTATTGTTTTAATTTTAAGATAAAGAATAGTAATCTTATTGTTTAGAACAATATTTTATATATTATTTTTAGATTGTCTTTTTTAATTTCTAAACAATAAGAACAACAATAGATAAGAAAATTGTTAAAAACAAAAAAATTACAAAGAAAAAAACAATAATCGACAACAATAATCGACAACAATAAAAGACGTTTTTAAATATTTGTTGCAAGAATATATTAAATCTTAACTTAAAACAAGTATTTAATTGTATCTTAAAAATAGATTTTCTAATACAAGATATACAACAAGTATTAATTTTTTTTTTAGAAATAGCAATATTAGTACTCTTGTTTTTACAAGATATTATAACAACAAAATGCCACAATTAAGAGAATAGAGTAAAAGATAGAAAAAACAATTGCAAGACAATAATAGAAAAAAACAATTGCAAAATAATAATATAAAAGAAACAACTACAAAAGATAGTAATATATACAATATTAAAAGAGTTAAATACAATAAGAAGAAGAGAAAAGATAGAAGTATAATAGACAATTGCGATACTAAATAGTATAATAGATTATTAAGTACTAACTTCTTAATCTTCTTTATTTCTAATACTAGTCTCTCTGTTCTGCAAAGCTCTAACTAGATAGTTAATCAAATAATTGTTTATATATCTATTTGCGCATTATTTATATTATCTATTAATCTAGAATATTGTCTAAAAAAGTATTAATTTCTGATCTAAATATATACAAATTCTCTATATTTCTTAATCTTTATTCGATCTTTAATTATATCTTTATTAAAGCTCTAAATAAAGTTTGTCTAAATATTTTGTTAAAAAATTAAATCGATCTCTTAAAGTATATATTTATTCTCGAGATTATATCTATTTTAGATAATAAACAGATAATTTTTCCTTGTTTTCTCTTAATCTTAACTATATATTTAATTATTATTAGAATTAGTATTATTATTATTGTTTGTATTAATTTGTTATTGTTATTAATCTATATAATTTTCTTAATAATTGTCTTAATAATTGTAGAGATTGCAAAGATTACAAAGATTGTTGTTGTCTCTTTTGCTATTGTTTTTGCTATCTCTCTAATAATTATAGTTCTTATATCTTCGTAAATCTTATCTATATTCTTAGTGTAATCGTTAAATTAAATTAAATACTTTTTTTTTAATCTAATCTATTCTTCTAAATCTTGTAGAATTAAACTAAAATCAAGTTGCGAACTTAATCTTAGAATTAGGATTTTGTTATATTAGTGCCAAGAGTCTCTACTAATCTCGTCGCGTTAGATTTCGCTTATCTAATCTTATCTAATCTTATCTAATCTTATCTAATCTAACGCTAGTTTCTATTGTATTAGATCAGAGTTCAAATTACGTAACACACTAACTATATTCGATTATTTCAGAGTCTACGCTAACCCGATTGGGTTAGTGCGTTACGTAGCGTCACGTGATCGGACGGGTTGGATCGGACGCTCGATGCGCATTCTTCATCCGTTCTATTCTGTTAAGCTAGGAAATCTGTCTGATCTTAGGGTCAGGGTTGAGCGGACCAACCCGTTCGGGTTGAAACCTGGACCGACGGTTACACTATATAATATTCTTATTAAAAATCTATATATTTGTATTAATTGTAGCAACAATATTAACTTCTAACTTCTTTTGCTTTCTTTGTTTAGTTTTGCAATACTATAACAACAACAACAATATAAATATATAAGATAGTTGAAATGTTAGATAGAGGTAATAAGCAATTTGACGCGCAATGCGGAGCGAAACAATCTTTATTTTGTCAGGGTTAGACGCAACCCTAAAATTGGGAGTGCATTTACCGAAAATGGGAGTGTCTCTTACCGAAACAGGGTGTGCGCGGACTATTTACCTAAAGATAAGGTAGTAGGTACACCGTCACGGTACACGTATCTTACCATACGGTTGTCCCCGCCATACCGAAGCGTTTCCCTGCATGTGTGTACAACATTTGCCTGAATCCTCCAGCTAGTCGCGCATAGCATCGGTTCGCCAAGATAGGAAGTTGAGAATACTGCGAACGCTTATGGGCATGATGTCTAGCAAAATATCTCGCCGTCCGAAGTCTCCACTGCGCCATCAGCCGCCGCTCTCACCTTCAATGTATTTGGGTTTTATATCCTCTACCATAACCACAGCCTTACGTTACAATGACATAACTTATTTTCATTGTCACCAGAGCATACTTGGGGCATCCAAACGAAGCGTGGCCAAGCCATAGCCAGCGCTAACAGCCTTACCTCATAACATAGCTTGAGTATCTCCGTGCGTAGCAGATCAAAATTCATTGCGTTGTCTAGACATTGCTACTGACTGAATAGCTCATACGAAGCAGTCAGACGTCCTCCGGAATTGATGACTCCAGCTACCTGCTGTCGGTCATGCCATCAGCCGCTATCTGAGGGACCCTCTGAGGTTCCAGAATCCCGTACTTCTTCTGAAATCTACTCACCCGACCAGCTCCGAAAGTACTTTAAGCGTATATCACTCGACGAAATATATCGCTGGTCTCCGATTATCAATGATCCTTCATTGGCCCGTACTCATGAGTATGGGATGCCTCTCCTGACTGCTCTGGTTAGATGTCACCAGGCTGAGATACCATTCGAGAACTTGAATATCCATTGCTATCCAAACCCTATGACCAGACTCAGCCTACATGACCTATACGACACAATGGTCGGCAGTGGCCGAGGTCGCGGCGGCCCATGTACGATGCTCAACAGCATGTTCAGTATAATGCTACGGAGCCTGGGCTTCGAGGTCATCGATACAGCAGCACGGGTTAATCAAGCTTGCCAAGCGATAGCATCGACCAACAAGTATCAAGGCCCTCGTTACAACGGTTGGTAAGTCTTGTCTCCTTTACCCAAAGCCCCGAGCAGGCCTCGGGGAAGATCCTCCGAGGGGCTGAGGAACAACAGAAATAACCTGGCTCAGGGATCATCGGGTCATATTAGTTGTTCTGTCTAGACAGCACTATCTCGTCGATGTCGGCATGGGTACTCGTGGGCCAATCGTGGTCCTACCTCTTCTGCATGGCTTCACCACGACTTCTATCGCACCAAGCCATGTACGGCTCTTGTACGGTCATCTATCGGAGAGCTCGTCTCAGCACCCATCAGACAGAATGTGGCGACTTGAATGCCGAAGTTTCGAAGCTTCGCCGTGGATCCCCACATACGCATTCGGCACGACAGAGTGGTTTCAAGCCGACTTCGAAGTACTTCAATGGTACTGGTTCACCAACTCAAGCAGCTGGATGGTTCAGGGTGTGGTGGCAACTCGCCTGACTTTAGACCATTCAAAGGAAAACGGGATTGGCTTCATCTCTTTCGCGAACGGTGTTTTGAGGGATGTCAGAGATGGCAAGCTTACGATAAGGCGGAGAAGCAGTACCCCTGAGGAGGCAAGAGAGATATTGCGAACCGCTTTTGGTATCCATATCAGCGATGAAGAGGCGTGGAATCTTGAACGTTCTCTTCGTCGTATTGGTGAAGCGAAGCTGTAGTTTGTATAGTCTTTGCAAACCACTGCCCTTGGCTGTGTTGGACTCATTCTATGGAGCGGAAGGGGTAGATCACGATACCCCTTGTCCAGCCCGATGAGGCTAGATCTGGTATTTGTCCCCTTGCTTTAATATGCTTGTGATGCACCAATTACATACTCACCCCACGGCGCCTCCTAGAAACCTCGAGGTGGACGAATAAATTCTGTCGAATCAGCTACGTATGATCGATTTAACCGTACTATCCAACATTTCCGTCTAGTAACACAAGTCTGACTTCGGTCTTGCACCATGATAGTAAAGTTATTTCAACCACTCGACCTATGGTTTATCTGGCATACAGAAGAACAGCGACAGGCTGTACTCTCGGGCGATTGAGCTTGCAGAGGTAGCAATGAGTGATCAGACCCGCTAAGCAAGCTGGTGATGAATCTAGAAATTTGTCCATCGATAATTCTAGCACAAAGCTGTGTTGAACCAAACATCCGCCGTGGGCTTTCAAGGAATGGGATGCCAGTACATAACAAGGCAAAGCCTAGCCTGAAACAGCTAGCAAGGCACCGATAAGTAGGCATCCCACTGGGTCGCCCTGCGTGCCACAAAGAAACTCCTTTTGGGTTCCGCCGCAATGGCTTTTACTTATGAATGGCTGTACTTTTGCGGCAGTACGATCGACCGCCACCGAGCTTTTCGAGTTCTTATAATTTACAACGTCTAATCTTTCCTTATCGCCATGTCATCTCAATTGCGTATCCTTTTCATCGACGCTTATGACTCGTTCTCAAACAACATAATAGCTCTGCTACATACATATTGTGGGGTTTGCGTAACAAGAATCTACATTGACGCTACGATACTAGACTTGGAGATCTTCTTGACCCCATTTGCCGCCATAGTGTGTGGGCCAGGGCCGGGGCATCCGGCATGCTCTCAAGATGTCGGTCTTATCAAAGATGTTTGGACGCTTTCGGAGAGCCACATGATACCCGTCCTAGGCATCTGCCTGGGATTCCAGAGTCTTGCTTGCGAGCTTGGAGCGCCCGTTCGTCGCCTTCCGCAGCCCCGGCATGGTATCAAGACCCTTGTGACAAGTTTATCAACATCGATCTTCAAGGATGTCCCGGAGGTATACGCTATACAATACCATTCGCTTTATGTCGATTCTGGCAGGAGCTTGCACGGTGACCAAACAACCAATCGCTTGTGGAAGCCTTCCGAAACATGCCCACAGCTTCAGCCCCTCGCATGGGAGTTTCGAGCACAAGACACGATAGAAAAAAAGTTCGAAAAGAATCCAGCGGCGATTCTCATGGCCATCAGGCACGTACGAAAGCCGTTCTACGGAGTCCAGTTCCACCCTGAGTCCATATCTTCGGAACCCACGGGGCGGAAAATAGTTCTTAACTGGTGGCAAACAGCTATTTCATGGTTGATCTGCTGTCGTCCTTCTAAGCTCAGAGATGTTGATATTGGGGCCCTCGGCAGCTTGACTCTCCAAACACCGAGGACAAAGTGCGGGAGCCAATACGTTGATTGGAGAGTTTCCAAAGGATTCCACGCTTCAGTATATCCAAGTACTCGCTCGCACAATGTGACAATCCCAGGTAATCAGATGCCAACAAGGCATCTAAGGCTTTCTTCGATGACTATTTCAACTGGCAGCCTATCTATCCCGTCGATTGTGGAAGCTCTTGGCCTGACTAAAACCGAGGTCATCGTTCTGGATTCGGAGATGCGCCAGCTATCAGGCCTGGGGGGCACCAGTATTATTGGTATTGTCTCCCACAAGACGAGAAAGCTCGAGTACTCTGTTGGTGCAAAGCATGTCCGGTTACAAGAGGGAGCCAGTGAAAAACTGATTGAACTGGATATGTATGACGGCAGTATATTCACTTTCATCAAGGCCTTCATGTCTAGTTATACAATCAACAATCATTACGACCGGCCTTTCTGCGGAGGACTGATGGGCTATATCAATTATGAAGCTTGCTCAGAGACAATAGGACTACCTCCAACAAAACAATCACAGGGTCCAGACATCTGTTTCGCGTTCATCGAGCAAAGTATCGTGATTGACCATAACAGCCACCGGGTACATATTCAAAGCTTACATCAAGACCAATTCAACTTCGACCTATTTCGATGGCTCAATGAGACAGTGTCGGTGCTAAGCTGTTGGTCGAAGCAAGCAGACCACTTAGTTGGCGATCCTCAGCCATTCTTGGGTGATATTGTTGAGCAGACACTGCCGCAAGAGTCGGAGTACAAGTCGAAGGTAACTCGCTGCCAAGAGTTCATCGGTGCTGGGGACTCTTACGAGCTCTGTCTTACAGATCAAAGCTCAATTACCCTGAGGGGCACAGCTTCGTCATGGAACATGTACTGTCGTCTTCGACGCCTGAATCCAGCCCCCTTCGCGGCCTACGTTCGTCTCGGCCCTCTAACATTGCTCTCCACTTCTCCAGAACGTTTCATGTGTTGGTCCAGAGCAGGACCAGCTTCCAATGACTCTGAAGAGAAATCGACCAAATGCCAATTCCGGCCAATCAAGGGAACTGTCCAGAAACGACAGGTCCAACCTGACGGCTCAGTTCATCACACAAGCCGAACCGAAGCTACGAGCATTTTGGCAAGCCAGAAGGAGCAAGCAGAGAACCTTATGATTGTAGATCTCATCCGCCATGACCTCTATGGACTATGTCAAAGCGTCCGTGTCAAAGACTTGATGGTCGTCGAGGAATATGAGAGCGTATTCCAGCTCGTGAGTGTAATTGAGGGATGGATAAGGCAACCGCGGAGCCCCACAACAGCCGATGTTTCCGGCATTGCTTGCTTGGAGGCTTCACTGCCTCCGGGAAGCATGACTGGTGCCCCGAAGAAACGTTCCTGCCAGCTACTTCGAGAGATCGAAAATAGTAGACCACGCTCGGTCTACTCAGGAGTTCTGGGCTACATGTGTGTAAGCGGGAAAGGTGATTTCTCAGTGGTGATCCGAAGCGTCTACAGATGGGATGAGCGTGAGGAAAGCCACGAAACATGGAACATTGGAGCTGGTGGCGCAGTTACCACTCTGAGCACCGAAGATGGTGAGTGGAATGAGATGCTGACCAAGCTCCGCAGCACGTATCGTTTATTTTCCCCTGGATCTCAGAATTATCCAGTGACCCATGTGGCGGACTGAGAGGGGAGCACTGCCGGCAGGACATGATGAGAATTAGGCAGCAACAGAATCATAATCTGGGGGTTGGATGACATCCATCGGAAAAACATCATTGGCAATGAAATCATAAAGCAGCGTTGAAATCTAGCCCTAATCTACTGCGACAGCGCAGGGGGATAGGATCCAACCGTGCATATTCCGCGGATAAGGAATGGGCCAATGGCCCGATAGAGAATAGTATGTAATTTGTCCGCATACGAGGCTATCGCGCGCCGCAGGTCGCCTGCACTCCTTGCCCATCCATTTGCCGATCCCCGCAGTTGAGAAAACACGGGCGCTTGAAGTGACTGATTGATTGGAGCGCATCTATCAAATCTCTCCTGCATACGACGTGGAACAACGATTCCCACCACAAGCTGAAAGCCTGAGATGGATCGTGTGTCGGCTGAAACTCATAATGACAGAGGTAGCTTTCCGGTTCCGCGTCACGCCTAGGCTTTTAGGATCTTCAACGACTGGATATTCCGGCCCCACCATGCTCGGAGCTGTTGTGGCAGGGTGGAATCCATGAAAGATGTCTTCGAAAAGCCGACAGAATCACATTTCGACTTGGGGACATGTGGCTGCATAGTGTCAATCTACTTATTGCCATTGTTCAAAGCGTTGAGTCTCCGTTTCTGGGAAGAACCACAAGCATGCATGTCTTTTCGCTACTAAAGACCGCCAAGAACCTCCCCACCCATACATTTTGCTACACTCTGTGTAACTGGACATGGTGCATCTCCATTTTTTGTATGCTCTTGATATCGAGCAAATGATGGATATTCTCCTTGAAGTCCTCACTCGCCTGGAACCGCATGTGTGCGTCGACATCGGCCCACCCAACAACGTTGACATAGACCATACTCTTCTCTCCCTTCTCGTTTTCTTTGTCTTTCAAGGCCCCGCCATCATGAACCGAAAGTGCTTCCGAGCGTCCGATGACAGGTCTCATCTTGTCCATGGAGTCCATAATAGCGGCTTTGCCGGTCAGAGGAGACGGAAAGTAGTATAGAACAAGCTCGGTCACCTTGACTCGTCTGTCCGCGCCGAGGGCTGGAGACGGGTCTTGCGATGGTTCGAATGGGACGTGGAGGACTGCCATGTCCTCTTCGATGCTGGCCAGATCGCGGAGGCCGGAAAAGGGGTTCTCAGCGTCACTGTTTATCGAACGCGATTTCTAGCCATTGCGGCGAGATTGCATCAAGCACCGAAGACTCTCTTGCTGTGTCGAGCGGGAGAAGTCAACTTACAGCGAGCTAGCGAATTCATTGCTGTTCTCCAGGTTATCCCAGCCGATAAAGATACACATAGTTGCGGGCTGCTCGGACGATCGACCGAAGTACGCATAGCGCGCCCCTTCACGGGTTAACGTATTGACACAAGAGCTGTGGACAACATCGTAGGCAGAGGCGACGGATTTGTTCACGTCTGCATCGGGCCGGAGATTGAGTATCCTGATTTCAAGGATCATATTTGAGTTATGATACTTTTCGAAGGCGGGATGAAATTGTGACACTATGCGAATCGGGAATCTTGCAGACGCTTTGAGAAAGTGTGGATAGCGTCAGAATAGTGGACTTTAGTACATTTCCCAAGCCAAGTACGAGGACACAATTTTTCGGTCCCTGATTCTGTGGCTGAGAGCTTGCAGAAACCGCCAGCGCAGCAGCCATGCATTAGCAATCCTTTACATTAGTCGAGAAGCTCTTAGTACAAGGATAATATCCTCCCTCACATTGATAATACTACTACAGACTTTGAATTCACATACTTTTAGGTCTTATCACAAAAATCACTAATTCTTTCCCTAGCGCTTGTGGTACTTAGCGCTTTTCCGATGTGGACGAAGCTTTAACATCATGCCGTACGCCACGGGTGTTGGCGCCGAAGCCGTTCTTGACTCTAGCTGAGGAGCCCACTAGCGTGGCACTCGTTCTAGAGAATCCACCTTCTTCCAGCTCCAGAATAGTGTCCTCATCCAAACGATTGAAGCTATTCTTCTTGGGCCCAGGAATATCAATGATATCGAAGATGTGACGGGCTTTCTTGATCGGTCTCAGAATCGAGTGTCTTTGAGACTTCTCTCGCAGCTTCAAAACAGACCTGAAGACTATTGTTGGGCCCAATTCTTTGGAACAACAAATGCATTTGCCTTCACGAACCGTGGGCTTCCATATTCCGGCATCAAACCCGGCGGTCTCATTATGCGGAGGTTTCCTCTGGTTCTTGTATGGATCTGGATGAATATTCCGCCGTTTACGATCAATAACCAAATAGGCCCCGAGGCAATTAGAGGAGACAGGGCGAACAAACCTTGGAGGACCCTGCCATTTGGCAGAATGACATCTCAACAGGCGGAGAAGCTCGTGATGGCCCTGTACCCTGTCGCAGTAGCACTGAGCACGCTCACTGGCGGCATCTGGCAGTCACTCAGCTTAGTAGTCTTAGGTGTCTGGTACAACAATTTTGGCGGCGACGACAAGAGCTGCGTAACGGCTGTGTGTGCTTCACCCCGGGTGCTATGGAAGTCGCTCTGGGTATGCCCTTGCCAATCGATACAAAGTTGGTGCGATAGTTCGCTGTTTTGGCAGCAATCATCTTTGCTACTGCTTTCGGGACTCGGAAAGGGCAGAAAAGATCTGGCAAAGTGCCAGAAAAGATGCGACAAAGATGCCATTTTCTATATATAGATATTTGAATATCAACTATCTCGAAAAGCATTTTATTGTTGTCTAAATGCGTGCGAAAGAGATTGTCGATAAAGCAAAGTTATTAATAGAATTATCAAAATTGTTTCGAAGTCGACTAACTCTTTTCTATCTAAACAACAAAAGCAAAAAAAATAAAAAAACAAATCAAAAGAGTTAAATACAATAAGAAAAAAAAAAAGAGAAAAATACAATAGACAATTGTTATATTAAATAGTATAATAGACAATTAAATACTAATCTTTTAATTTTCTTTTTTTTTATATTAGTTTTTTTGTTTTGTAGAACTCTATTATTGTTTTCGAAACTTAAAAAAAGCAAAAAAAATCTAACAAAATATTAGAAAAAATATAATAAAAATATTATTTTCTATATATAGATATTTAAATATTAATTATTTTAAAAAATAGTTTATTGTTGTCTAAATATATATAAAAGAAATTGTTAATAAAATAAAGCTATTAATAAAATTAATAAAATTGTTTTAAAATTAATTAAATTTTTTTAAGTTTTAAAACAATATTGTTAAAATAAAAATAATAAAAACTAGCAATTCTAATAACAATACAAAGTTTACAGAATTTAATTAAAATTAATTTTAATATAATAAAAATATATATCGAATTTTTAATAATTTAAAAATATAATTATAGTCTTTAATATATTAGAATTGTATATCTTTATAATTGTATTATAATAAAAATAATAATTAATATAGTAATTATTGTAATCTAAAGAGCAAAGTCTTTAATAAAAAATATCTATAATTTTTTTTTATTAAAAATATTTTTATTAATATTAAATAAAAAGTTGTTAAAGTAATTAAATATTATAAAAAGTATTTTTTTAAAAAACTAATTGTATAATTAATGTTTTTAATAGCAATAATTCTAAAAATAATATCTTTGCAAAAATATTTAGTTTTAAAGATAAAAATATTAAGTTCAAATCTATTTGTTAGTAGTTTAATAGATAATTTAATTATAAATTAATTTGCAAAGTTTATATTATTTAAATTATATATATTCTATATAAATTTGTCTATTTATAGAAAATTTGCAAAAACAAAATAGAAGATAATATAAAAAATAGTATCTAATTGTATAATAATATTAAAGATAGATAGAATATTTAATAAAATATTCTATATAATAGAGATGTGTTACGAGTTGTATACTTAGTTCTACTAATTACGACGCAAAGCTCTTCATAGTATGTAGGGCACAATTTGCCAAGGAAGTATCATGTGACTAGATCAATAAATTAGTGAAATCAACGATATCGATTCATTAAGATTACTAATTTAGAGGATTAATGAATTATTAAGATTAAAAGCACTAATTTATCGATTTAATTAATTCATTATGTATATAACTTCTAAACGCGATACTCTTATGAATCGTGTTTAACTTATTATAGATTTTTACTTATTGTTACTTTAGTTCATCGAATCTCTCTTAAGATTCATTAAATATAGAAATTGTCTATAGTTGCAACTCTTGTTATCAAGTGATTGCTTGCATTGCCTAAAGACGTCTACAAATCTCTTTAATAGCATAACTTATTCTAATATTTTCGAAAGAAGTACTAGCGTAACACTTTGAACACTTTAAGAATGTCTATATTAGGTCAACGCGTCTCTACTTCAAGCACTAGCTCATTAGCATCACGTCGATCATCGATTATGAGAGACGACAAAATTAGAATCAATAAATCTAATATCTATTATGAAGATTGTATCGACCTAGAGAACTAGCTTATGCAAATAAATATTTATTTCATTTTCTATTTTATTTTAACGAATTAAAAGACGATTTTTGCATCAACATTTCTTAGAGAGAGAGCTTAACATTAACTCAAGCCAAACTTACGAAAGTACTTGAAGAATAATAGCGAAAATTCTTGTGCGATGTTCACAAACTTCAATAACTTTAAAAGAGAATTTCGAAGAATCTTTAAAACATTTAACGAAAAACAAATTGCAAAAAGAGTAATTTAACATTTAATTTAACGAATTTTTGCAACAAACTACGCAATTAGATTTTAAAAATACGTCAATTTAATCGAATAAAACGATGTCGCACTTATAACAATGTTTCGACGAGATTTTAAGAACAATTTAAAGAATGAAATTATGCGTGATAAAAGAACTCTTAATGACATGTTTGATCTCATTAAAGTAGTTATTGATCTTAACGACAAGTTGTACGAAAAAGCTATAAAAAAAAAATACAATTAATCTCAAAAAAAGATAGAAATCTTCTTTGAACTCGCGATTAAATATTAGCAAAAAAAATCTCGTTCTAATTAGAAGTATAATAATCTCGATTATCGTAAGTTTGCATCTATAAAATTGAATTTCACTTAACAACGTAAAGAGAAAAACTTTAGAGAAAAGCAAAGTAACAAATTCTAAAAAACGTGCTATTTATGTGACAAATTGAGTCACTTCGCAAGAGATTGCTAATCACGAAACTTAATGAATCGCTAACAAATCAATGCTATGTTAAGAGAGATATTTGATAACTAGAACGACATTAAAAAGCAAATTGACATAGAGGCGAACATCTTCAAAACTAAATTGAACGACGACTATTATCTAGTAGAAAACCCAAATTAATTATAGAAAGTTCTAGATAAAACATTATTAAACAAGGCACTCGCATCTACGTAGAAAGTCAACCAAATACTTAATGAGACTATGAGAGCGAAACGATTAAAAACGTTATACTCTTATTTAATATCAAACTTAGACAACGAATATAACTAAAAGAACTTTCACGAATGTCTAGATAACATCACGAAACATTTTAAGACTTTAGCTAGTTTATTGAAGAAACAATAGATAAATTAAATCGTAAATAAATGCGAGAAAGCGTTAAAAAGCGACGCCACTATAAAAAGAGAAATTCTTAATAAAATTGAACAACAACTAAGCAATGTAAGTTTATTCTAAAAAAAGATAAAGAAAGCAAAGAAACACGCGACACTTAGTTGAACAAAATGCTATAACGACTCATGTTAAACTTATTTAGAAGACAAGAAAGAAGTCAATTAATTCTCTAAGAAGTTAAAGTCATTAATTTAGCAAAAGAAGAAAGCTTAACGCAAGCAAACGTTCGAAGCAAAAGTCTTAACATTAAAACAAGAAAAAGTTCAAATTTTTTAATAAAGAGCATATTAAAGAAATGCAATATGTTAGCTTAACAATAGCAACTAAACTTAATAGCACACGTACAATGTTTTATTACATCAATTAAAATCAATGATTGTTAATTTATTGCAATGATTAATTTTAATGCGATAAGTAATTTTATAATTAAAGCTCTTGTTAAAAGAAAAGAGTATTCTACTTAAAAGAAGTCTAACGCATACAATCTAATAATTGTAGATGAAAACCCATTACTTGACAAGAATAAAAAAGTGAATAAAGAAACGAAATTATTATCAATAGCTATTTAGCAACATTACGAGAAACTAACCTTTAATATAATGAAAATAATTACTTATAATATCGTTTTAAAAATGTCTTAATTGAAGCAACACAATTCAAAAGTTAATTAAAATATACGAATACTTAAATTTGCGCAATGTGATCACGTAATTTACATTCAATCTACGCATCAATAACGTTTAATAATAGATAAAAGAACGAATTAAAAATCGATCGCAAGCAACGAACTTGCATTCTTAAAAAAAAAACGATTTAATAAAGTTTAACTTAATAAGTATTAGCAAAAATTAATTAAATTATAAGATCAAAGTAAGTGAAAAAAATTACGAATCTTTTAGAAGTCTTGAACTATTTAGTACAACGAAGAAATCGCTAAAGCACGTATCACGAATATATAACAATTGGGAGCATCTATTTTAAGAAAAGAAAACAACAAAGATTCTTTCTAAACATTAATCGTAAAATTACGAAATTAAACTTAAATTAAGCAAGCAACTTACGTTTGAACCTATATATGCTCTATCTAAGAAGAAGCTCGAAGTACTTCGTAAATATCTAACAAAAAACGAAAAGAAAAAATTTATTAGAAAATTCCAATCATAAGCAGGATACCTAATTCTCTTTGTATTAAAGAAGGATAAAACTCTTCGTTTATGTGTCGATTATTAAAAGCTAAATAATATTACGATTAAGAATCAATATTTACTATTTAATATTAGCGAGCTTTAGAATCGACTATCTAGAGCGAAGTACTTTACTAAACTAGACTTACGAAAAGCGTACAATCAAATTAGAATGAAGACAAGAAAAGAGTAAAAGATAGCTTTTCGTATACAATATAAATTATACAAATACACGATAATGTCGTTTGGACTCACGAACGTCTTGACAACGTGTTAGAAAATAATTAATGATATACTACAACAATATTTAAATCGATTTGTTATAATATACTTGAACGACATTATAATTTATTTGAAAACTTTAAAAGAGTATATTAGTTATGTTTTCAAAGTATTAAAATGTCTAAATATAAAAAACTTACATTTTAAGTTAAAGAAATGCGAATTTTATTAAAAGAAATTTAACTTTCTTAAATTTGTCGTTAAACGATACGAAATACGCATGAATTTTAAGAAGTTACAAGCAATTAAAGAATAAAAATCATCAATAAATGTTAAAAAAGTATAATTCTTTTTAAGTTTTATAAACTACAACAAGAAATTTATTAAAAACTACTTAATAAACGCGATATTATTAACGAATTTTACGAAGAAGAATACGTTATAAACATAGAAACTCGTAGAAGAAAAATCATTCTAAAATCTTAAACTAGAATGCTTAAAGAAGTTAATATTAAAAATGTACAATTCGCAATTGTTAAATAGAATTAAAATCGACGCATTAAATCTAGTTATTAATGCATACTTTAATTAAAGATATAAAGACATATAACACTTAATAATATATTTTTCGACAAAACTCTTATTAGTTAAACAAAACTATAATGTTCACAATAAAAAACTACTCGCTATAGTAGTTTTCTTAAAATCATGAAAAATATATACGAAAAAATCGTTAAAACTTACAATTTTTATAGATCACAAAAATCTTGTGCACTTCATTATTATAAAGTAGCTTAACAAAAGACAAATGCGATAATTAGAAAAACTTAAACAATACAAGTTTAAAATATAATATATTTTAGACAAAGATAATGATAAAGTAAACGCACTTAGTAGAAGAAATAATTATATAAAAACGAAGAAATCGTTTAATTATAGCATACTTAAGATCAACGAAAACAAATCATTATTAGCAAACAAATATAAGCTAAATGTAACACTACAAATACTTCAAGATAATACGAAAGAGTTTTTAATAAAGAAAGAAAAACTCTAGATATTTATCGATAAGATCGACGAATATATAAAAGAGCATTATGACGAATCACTACAAAGACATCTAAGAGTGACAAAAATTCTTTAGCTTTTACGCTAGCATTGTTAGTTTCTATAAATGAGACAAGTTATCGAAACATACATTAAACGATGTCTTAATTATTAGCAAAACAAACATAATACGCATGCGAGCTATAACGAAATCTAATATTAAAAATTATTTGAATCGTTATGAAATGAAGTTACGATAAACTTTATTACTAAGTTGCCAAAGTCAACGAACTTAGCAACTAAAGATAAATATGATTCGATACTAATAATGATTAATAAGCTTATTAAGTACTTACATATTATCGCATGCAAAGAGAAGTTCATCGCAAAACAACTAAAATACATTATATTAAATCAACTTATACGATACTATAATATATTTAAGGGATTAACTAGTAATAGAGACAAGCTCTTTACGTCTAACTATTAAAAGACGCTTCTCCCAATGTTAGATACAAGGCTTCAAATGTCTATTGCCTATCACTTAATCACAAATAACTAAATAGAAAGAACGAATCAAAGTTTTAAACAATATTTAAGACACTATATTAACAATACTTATAGTAATTGAATATCACTTCTATTTATGACACAATTAGCACTTAATGCAAAGGTTTCGAATATCACTAAGATAACTTTATTCTTTGTCAACTATAACAAGGAATTAAATCTCTTCAAGAAAGAGCGCACACATTTGTTTGCGCAATTAGTTATCAAAAGAATAACGACATTAAAAAAGATATACGACAACATTTCGAAAATGCAAAAAAGATTAATCAAATATTAAAACAAGACACGAAAAACGACATTTTAGCTAAAAGAGAGAAATAAAGTATATCTTTTTACAAAAAATCTTAGAACAAGGAAGTTAAGCAAGAAATTAAATCATGTCAAAGTCGAATCGTTTCTCGTTAAGAAAGCTAAGAAATTAATCAACTACGAACTCGACTTACCTTAAAACGCCAAAATATTTCTAGTATTTTATATCTTATTGTTGGAGCTAGTAGACCTAATCACGTCTTTATAGAACATCTTTTATTTCTATTCACAAAAAAAGAAACAATTCGAGATTGAGAAAATTTTAAAACAAGAAGATCAAAAGTATCTTATCAAGTAAAAAGAATATTTTATCTTCAAAAACACGTAAGAACCTCTTAAGAATCTTCGACGATGCTAGAAATTACTAAAGGAATTTCAAGAAAAAAAACGCTCTTTTAAAAATCAAAAGATAGCTTTTGAAACAAATCATCATTAGAAGAAGCAACGATTATCTCTTGATTCAAATAAGAACTAGCTAGATTCTCTAAAGCATTCAATTCATTCAAACTTTAAATTTCGCGACGAAGCATTTCATTATCACGCTTCTTTAGAGATTTCTTTTGTTTGCGCAATCTCTTTATACGCACATATTGCTCACGAAGCTCTTGATGAAGCTTATTCGCACAAACGACCATTAATCGCATTCTTTCTTCTAAAACATTCTCTTATTACTTCAAGAATCGTCATTTAACATTGAAGAGATTACGACAATCGCATTTGATCAAGAATCTCACGCACTCAACACAACGATTAAACTTTTTTTTTACTTTACAAAGAAAATTACGACGAACACAACGAGAACATTGAGACATAATAACGTTTGTTCGAAGCAATCTTCGATAAAGCTCGTAACGTTGTTAAGACTTTTTAAATCATTAAGCATAATAGTAAAAAGAATGAATCATGATGTTTTTCGAAACGAAAACCTTGAAGAGAAAGATAATGTTACGAGTTGCGTACTTAGTTCTACTAACTACGACGCAAAGCTTTTCACAATATGCAAGGCACAATTTGTCAAAAAAGTATTATGTGACTAGATCAATAAATTAATGAGATCAACGACATCGATTCATTAAGATCACTAATTTAGGGAATTAATAAATCATTGAGATCAAGAGCACTAATTCATCGATTTAATTGATTTATCATATATATAACTTCTAAACGCGATACTCTTATAAATTGTGTTTAACTCATCATAGATTTTTATTTATTGTTACTTTGATTCATCGAATCTCTCTTAAGATTTATTAAACATAGAAATTGTCTATAGTTGCAATTCTTGTTACTAAGTGATTGCTTACATTGCTTAAAGACGTCTACAAATCTCTTCAATAGCACAATTCACTCTAATATCTTCGAAGAAAGTACTAGCGTAACAAGATGTTACGCTAGTATTTTCTTTGAAAATATTAAAGAAGTTGTGTTATTAAAGAGATTTATAAACGTTTTTAAACAATGTAAGCAATTACTTAATAACAAAGATTACAACTATAAACAATTTCTATATTTAATAAATTTTAAAAAAGATTCGATAAACTAGAGTAATAATAAGTAAAAATCTATAATAAGTTAAATACAATTTATAAAAAAGTCGTATTTTAATTTCTATATATTAAGAAAATATAAATTGTTTGTTTTGTTTACTTATTAAGTATAGCGAACATAATTGTTCGCAATATTTGTTCGTCAAATATATTAAATATAATAATAAATTTGTTTTAAAGATATAGAATTTAAATTACTAATATAGCTTTAATAAGCTCGTAATACTATTTTTCTTTTAGAGTTTTTGTTTCAAAATCTAATGTCTTCTTATTATATCTTCAAAAAAAATTAATATTAGAAATTTTTTTTTTCGAAAAAAAGATTTTTTTAATGCTTTGAATTCGATATTTTTAGCGATATATTCTTGTTGTAATTGTACAATATTTAATAAAATTTATTGTGTAAATAATAATTTTAAAAAGTATATAAAGTGTGTGCGATCTAGTTATAACTATAATTTAACAACTTTTTCTATATTAATTAAACGAATTTATAAAAAGTAAATACGTTTAAAGAAAAAAGTATGCAATACATATACAAAGCTAAGTTAACTAAAAAAACAATTAAATTTTTTGAAAAATAAGAAAAAAAAAAAAATTATAATAAAATAAAAGAATATTAATAATTTAAAGATAAATAAAATATATTTTGTTAAATTTGTTACAAAGACTTTTAAGTTATTATTTAATATATTGTTCGAACAATTTTAACTTTTAATTAATTAAAATTAGAATATTGTTTTTATATCTTATTTTAATAAAATTTCTTTAAAAGATTTTAATAACAATTAAGATTTCTTTTTAATTTTTATATAATTCTTAAAATATAATATTTTTTTTATTTAATAAGATATTTTTAATTTTTTTATCGTAGAATTTTTTTAATTTCGAATTAATTTTTTTTTTGCAAATAAAAATAAAATATGTTTTATAAAGATATAATTAAGTTTGTTAACTTTAACAATAAAATATAAAATATTAGAAATATTTTAACGTTTTTGAATAAATTAAGTTCGTAATTAATTAATTTTTTAGTTTTTTTAACAAAAAATAATTTGATCTTAATATAATTTAATTTTTTGTTTGATTTCTTTGTTTTAAGATTTTTTGTAAAAAGATATATTTTATTTCTCTTTTTTAATTAAGATGTTGTTTTTCGTTTTTTATTTTAATATTTAATCGACTTTTTTTATATTTTTAAGATATTATTGTGTATCTTTTTTAGTGTCGTTACTCTTTCAATAACTAATTGCGTAAATAAATATACGCGTTTTTTCTTAAAAAGATTCGATTTCTTGTTATAATTAACAAAGAATAATATTATTTTAGTAATATTTGAAATTTTTGTATTGAGTGCTAATTGCGTTATAGATAAAAGTAATACTTAATTATTATAAGTATTGTTAATATAATATCTTAAATATTGCTTAAGACTTTGATTTGTTCTCTTTATTTAATTATTTATAATTAAGTAATAAACAATTAACATTTAAAATTTCGTATTTAATATTAGAAGAAGCGTCTTTTAATAATTAAACGTAAAGAGCTTGTCTTTATTACTAATTAATTTCTTAAATATATTGTAATATTGTATAAGTCGATTTAATATAATATATTTTAATTGTTTTGCGATAAACTTCTCTTTCAATACAATAATATATAAATACTTAATAAATTTATTAATTATTATTAGTATCGAATTATATTTGTTTTTAATTGCTAAATTCGTCGATTTTAACAACTTAATAATAAAGTTTATTATAATTTTATTTTATAACAATTTAAGTAATTTCTAATATTAAATTTCGTTATAGTTCGCATATATATTATATTTGTTTTGTTAATGATTAAGATATTGTTTAATATATGTTTCGATAACTTATTTTATTTGTAAAAACTAACAATATTAATATAAAAATTAAAGAATTTTTGTTACTTTTAAATGTCTTTGCAATAATTTGTTATAATATTCTTTTATATATTTGTTAATTTTATTAATAAATATTTGAAGTTTTTCTTTCTTTATTGAAAATTTTTTCGTATTATTTTAAAATATTTGTAGTGTAGCATTTAGTTTGTATTTGTTTGTTAATAATAATTTGTTTTTGTTAATTATAAATATATTGTAATTAAACGATTTTTTCGTTTTTATATAATTATTTCTTTTGCTAAATGTGTTTGCTTTATTATTATTTTTATTTAATATATATTGTATTTTAAACTTGTATTGTTTTAGTTTTTTTAATTATTATATTTGTCTTTTATTTAATTGCTTAATAGTAGTAAAATACATAAGATTTTTATAATTTGTAAAAATTATAAGTTTTAATATTTTTTTATGTATACTTTTTATAATTTTAAGAAAACTACTATAGCAAGTAGTTTTTTATTGTAAACATTATAGTTTTGCTTAATTAACAAAAGTTTTCTTAAAAAATATATTATTAAATATTATGTATTTTTATATTTTTAATTAAAGTATGTATCGATAACTAAATTTAATGCGTTAATTTCAATTCTATTTAACAATTGCGAATTATATATCTTTAATATTAATTTTTTTAAACATTTTAATTTAAGATTTTAAAATATTTTCTTTTTTGCAACTTCTTATAATTATAATATATTTTTTTTCGTAAAATTTGTTAATAATATTGCGTTTATTAAATAGTTTTTAATAAATTTCTTGTTATAATTTATAAAATTTAGAAAAAATTATATTTTTTTAATATTTATTAATAATTTTTATTTTTTAATTGCTTGTAGCTTTTTAAGATTTATGCGTATTTTATGTTGTTCAACAACAAATTTAAGAAAATTAATTTTCTCTTAATAAAATTTGCATTTCTTTAGCTTAAAATGTAAATTTTTTATATTTAGATATTTTAATACTTTAAAGATATAATTAATATATTTTTTTAAAATTTTTAAGTAAATTATAATATTATTTAAGTATATTATAATAAATTAATTCAAATATTGTCGTAGTATATTATTAATTATTTCTTAATATATTGTCAAGATATTTATAAATTTAAACAACATTATTATATATTTATATAATTTATATTGTATGCGAAAAGTTATTTTTTACTCTTTTTTTTTTTTTTTAATTTAATTGTACGTTTTTTGTAGATTTAGTTTAGTAAAGTACTTTGTTTTAAATAGTTGATTTTAAAGTTTATTAATATTAAGTAATAAATATTAATTTTTAATTGTAATATTATTTAGCTTTTAATAATTAATATATAAACAAAGAGTTTTATTCTTTTTTAATACAAAAAGAATTAAATATTTTGTCTATAATTAGAATTTTTTAATAATTTTTTTTTTAATTTTTTACTAGATATTTGCGAAGTATTTCGAGCTTTTTTTTAAATAAAATATATATAAGTTTAAACATAAATTGCTTGTTTAATTTAAATTTAATTTTATAATTTTACAATTAATGTTTAGAGAGAATTTTTGTTGTTTTTTTTTTTTAAAATAGATACTTTTAATTGTTGTATATTCGTAATACGTATTTTAGTAATTTCTTCGTTATATTAAATAATTTAAGATTTCTAAAAAATTCGTAATTTAATTTATTTATTTTAACTTTATAATTCGATTAATCTTTATTAATATTTGTTAAGTTAAACTTTATTAAATTGTTTTTTTGCAAAAATGTAAATTCGTTGTTTGCGATCGATTTTTAATTTAATTTTTTATCTATTATTAAACGTTATTAATGCGTAGATTAAATATGAATTACGTAATTATATTGCGCAAATCTAAGTATTTATATATTTTAATTAACTTTTAAATTGTGTTGCTTTAATTAAGATATTTCTAAAACAATATTATAAATAATTATTTTTACTATATTAAAGATTAGTTTTTTGTAATATTATTAAATAGCTATTAATAGTAATTTTGTTTCTTTATTTACTTTTTTATTTTTATTAAGCAATAAGTTTTTATTTACAATTATTAAATTGTATAAATTAAGCTTTTTTTAAATAAAGTAATTTTTTCTTTTAATAAAAGCTTTAATTATAAAATTATTTATTGTATTAAAATTAATTATTGCAATAAATTAACAATTATTAATTTTAATTAATATAATAAAATATTGTGTATATACTATTAAGTTTAGTTATTATTGTTAAACTAATATATTGCATTTCTTTAATATACTTTTTATTAAAAAATTTAAACTTTATTTTATTTTAATGTTGTAACTTTTGCTTCAAATGTTTGTTTACGTTAAACTTTTTTTTTATATTAATTTAATAATTTTGACTTTTTAAAAAATTAATTAATTTCTTCTTTGTTTTTTAAATAAATTTAGCATAAATTGTTATAGCATTTTGTTTAATTAAGTATTGTATATTTCTTTGATTTTTTTTATTTTTTTTTAAGATAAATTTATATTGCTTAGTGTTACGCTGCTATCTAGGCAACTAGAGTATTAGGGTAGGTTGATATTGTTGGAGAGGTTTGTAGGCGTCTTTAGGCAATGCAAGCAATCACTTGGTAACAAGGGTTTGCAGCTTGTATCTATGATAGGGGGTAACTTGATAGATAAGTTGAACACGATCCATAAGGGAGTCGTATCCTGGTTCCTATATACTAAGGAAATATTGGTTGCTCACCTTGCTCGCTCGTCGAGCAATGCGAGCATGGTTGCTCGCGATGCTCGCTCGTCGAACATGGCGAACATCATGCTCAGGTTGCTCGCTCCTCGAGCATGGCGAACATGATAGCAGGTTCGCCCAAACGACGTAGAACCTGAACCACTAGTACAGCTTTAGTAAGCTCGTAACACTTAGTTGTTATTTAATTTTGTTAAATATTTCTCTTTTTATAGTGACGTCGCTTTTTAGCGTTTTCTTACATTTGTTTACAATTTTTTTTTTTTTTTTTTCTTTTAATAAGTTAACTAAAGCGTCAAAATACTTCGTAATATTATTTAGATATTCGTAAAAATTCTTTTAATTATATTTGTCGTTTAAGTTTGTTACTAAATAAAAGTATAACGTTTTTGATTATTTCGCTCTTATAATTTTATTAAGTATTTAATTAATTTTTTGCGTAGATGCGAATATCTTATTTAATAATGTTTTATCTAGAATTTTTTATAATTAATTTAGATTTTTTACTAGATAGTAGTTGTCGTTCGATTTAGTTTTAAGAGTGTTCGTCTTTGTGTTAATTTGCTTTTTAATATTGTTTTAACTATTAAATATCTCTTTTAACATAACATTAATTTGTTAACAATTTATTAAATTTCGTAATTAATAATCTCTTGCGAAGTAATTCGATTTGTTATATAAATAATACGTTTTTTAGAATTTGTTATTTTGCTTTTTTTTAGTTTTTTTTTTTTTATATTGTTAAACAAAATTTAGTTTTATAAATGCAAACTTACAATAACTAAAATTATTATATTTTTAATTAAAACGAAATTCTTTTTGCTAATATTTAATTGTTAATTCAAAGAAAATTCTTGTTCTTTTTTAAAATTAATTGTATTTTTTTTTATAGTTCTTTTATATAGTTTATCGTTGAAATTAATAATTACTTTAATAAGATTAAACATATTGTTAAAAAAAATTTTATTACGCATTATTTTGTTCTTTAAATTGTTTTTAAGATTTCGTCGAAATATTGTTATAAATACAATATTGTTTTACTTAATTAAATTAATATATTTTTAGAATTTAGCGACGTAATTTGTTGCAAAAATTTGTTAAATTAAATGCTAAATTACTTTTTTTGCGATTTGTTTTTCGTTAAATATTTTAAAGATTTTTCGAAACTTTTTTTCAAAATTATTAAAATCTATAAACATTATACAAGAGTTTTCGCTATTGTTTTTTAAATACTTTTGTAAATTTAATTTGAATTAATATTAAATTCTTTCTTTAAAAAATGTTGATACAAAAATTGTCTTTTAGTTTGCTAAAACAAAATAAAAGATAAAATAGATATCTACTTGCATAAATTAGTTCTCTAGATCAATACAATCTTTATAATAGATATTAGATTTATTAATTTTAATTTTGTTGTTTTTTATAATTAATTATTAACGTAATACTAATAAGTTAATGCTTAAAATAAAAACGCATTAACTTAATATAAACATTCTTAAAGTATTTAAAGTGTTACGCTAGTACTTTCTTTAAAAATATTAAAAAAATTGTGTTATTAAAGAATTTTTTAAACGTTTTTAAACAATATAAGCAATTATTTAATAATAAGAATTGCAATTATTGACAATTTTTATATTTAATAAATTTTAAAAAAGATTCGATAAATTAAAGTAATAATAAATAAAAATCTATAATAAATTGAATACAATTTATAAGAAAGTCGTATTTTAGTTTCTATATATTAAAAAAATACAAGTTGTTTGTTTTGTTTGTTTATTAAATATAGCGAACATAATTGTTCGCAATGTTTGTTCGTCGAATATATTAAATATTATGCTCAAAATGTTCGCTTCTTAAGTATGTCGAACATGATAATAGATTCGCTCCAAAGACGTAAAACTTGAATTACTAATATAGCTTTAATAAGCTCGTAACAAGAGAGTTCTATAGAATAGAAGAATTAGTATTAGAAATAAGAAAAATTAAGAGATTAATACTTAATTGTCTATTATACTATTTAGTATAGCAATTATCTATTGTATTTTTCTTCTTTTTTCTCTTTTTATTGTATTTAACTCTTTTAACTATTATATATATTATTGTCTTTTATAATTGTTTCTTCTATATTATTGCTTTGTAATTGTTTTCTTATATTAATATCTTGTAATTATTTTCTTTATCTTTTATTCTATTCTCTTAATTGTTGTATTTTGTTGTTATAATATTTTGTAAAAATAAGATTACTAATATTGTTATCTCTAAAAAGATATTTAATACTTGTTATATATCTTATATTAGAAAACCTATCTTTAAAATACAATTTAATATTTGTTTTAAGTTAAAATTTAATATATTCTTGCAATAAATATCTAGCAATATCTTTTATTATTGTTAATTATTGTTTTTTTCTTTACAATTTTTTTATCTTTTATAATTTTTTTATTTATTGTTATTCTTATTGTTTAAAAACTACTTAGAAAAGATAATCTAAAAACAATATATAAAATATTGTTCTAAATAACAAAATTGTTGCTCTTTATCTTAGATTTAAAATAATAGTAAAAAAGATTATTGCAAAAAAATAAATAACAACAACAAGAAAAAAATTTATTACTTAAAAGCTACAATTGCAAAATATAATAATAGATAATATATATATATTTGCTTCTATAGCTTTTATTAATTTAAAAATATTTAAAAATATTTCGATAATATATTTCTTGTTTAAATTTAATAGTTTTGTTATTATATTTTCTAGTATATTGCGTTGTTATTTAAATAATATCTTCTATAGCAAACTAGATATTAAGAATATTATAAAATTTACTATTAATTTTTTCTTTATTGCAATAATAGATATATTTAATTTTTTTAATATAAGAATTTTTTTAGATTTAATTTATATTTTCGATATTTATATTTTTATTACTTTTAGCTTTGTTTTATATTTAACAATAAAATAAAAGTTTTATTAAAACATTATTTTCTATTGTTAATATATAATAAATATAGCAAACTACGAAAATTTTGTTTTTATTAAATTATATTATTAAAAGTTTGTTATTATAAAGTAGCTACTATCTCTTTAAATAGAGTTGCGTAGTTAAGCAAATTAAGTTAAATAATATATATAATAGTAATAATAGTATTTATAATAGAACTAATTGCTAAGAAATATAAGTACAAAAAAAAATTGTTTTTTATAAGATACTTTTTTGCTTGCTATTAAGAAAAGCAATGCGCAAATAGTATTTGCTAATTTAATATTAGTTTTATATAAATCTAGTTTGCGCAACTCTTTGTCAAATATATATTAATATATTTTAAATATATTATTGCAAAGTAGATCTAATATTGCAAAACACATTTTATAATTTTTTTTTTTTAAAAATCTTAGTTTCTAAGATTTATATTATTAGTTCTAGTTGCAATATAATTTTTAAATTGTTATTATAACAATAGTTACAAAACTATCTATATTGTAATATAGATATGCAAAATTCTACTTTGCAATTATTTGTTCTCTTAATAGCAGTAAATAGAAACAGATATTTAAAATAATTTCTTGTATTTTATAGATAGTAAGAAAGCAATAGATATCTACAATAGTATATCTACAAAATTAATATATAGTTTTGTAAATATACAAAATTCTATCTTGTAACTATTTATTAATAGCAGTAAAATAGAAACAAATATTTAAAATAATATCTTGTATCTAACAAATAATAAAAAAGCAATAAATATCTGCAATAATTTATTTATAATTATTACTCTTATTTATTTTAATAATTGTAGATTTATCTTTTTAGTAGAATTGCTTTTAACAAATATTAGATAAATAGCAATAATTTACTTTTTTCTATAATATATAAACGCGTTACTATTGTTCTTAGATATAATATAGTAATATAAATATTATTATTACTATTTTATTTTCTTGCTTTTTATACTATTTTGCAGAACAATTTTGTAAATATAATTACTTCTATTTCTATATCTATTTGTAAACTATAAAAACTCTTAATTATTGCAATACTTAATTTAAATTAGTACAATTAATATTGCAATTTTTAAACTTATCTTGCAATAATAATAATAATTTTTATCTTTTTTGTAAACAAATATTGCAATTCTGCAAATACAATTGCAAATATTTATTTTTTAGTATTCTATTTTATTTATTGCAATTAATATATAAGTATTAAGATTATTTATATATTATACAAGAAACAACTTTGTTTTAATTCTAATTATAATAGAAATAATTGCAAAATTAATTTAAGAGTTTAACTAACTTTTAATTGTATAAAATATTATTAGTATTTTTTATAAATTATTAAACAATAATAAGTAGTTTAGTAGTATTAATACTATTTTAAAAACAAGACTAATATATATATAGACAAATTGTTTATATAATTTTAATAAATATTTTTTGTTTATTGTTGTTGTTGCTATTGTTGCTACTATTTTTGTATTTGTTTTTATATCTATTTTTGTACTTGTTTCTATTATTTTTATTTTTATTTTTATTTTTCTTGTTTTTATTTTAAATTTTTTCGCTTTTTCTGTTTCTTTTCTGTTTGTTATAATTTTATCTATATTTTTTGTTTTTCTTAATTTGTTTTCTAATTACAATATAGAATATATCTACAAATTAAAAAAGATAGAAATAAGACTAACAATATACAATAGTTGTTTAATATTATTGCTATATATTTGTTTTTAAGCAAAATCTCTTTGTTATATATTTTTTAATAATCGATTATATTATTAAATATTTTTGCTACTTTGCAACAAAGTATTTCTACAGATTAAACTCTATTATTGCTATTGTATTTTTTTTTACTTTTTGTATTTGTTTTGTTGTTATTATAGTAATAATCTTTCTTATTGTTGTTAACACTCTTTAATTAAGAATAAACTATTGCGTATAATATAGTAAATATAATGCACAAACTTTAAAAAAAAAAAACTAATTTATACAACTGCTATTATTATTGCTAATAATCTTTTTTGCTCTTTTTAGATTGTTTGTTACTATATTGTAATTTCTAATTCTAATTGTCTGCTATTTAATAATAATTTTTATACTAACATTTGCAAGTTGTTTTGCTATAATAAGTTATACTACAAAGTCTATAATATATAAAGCTAATATATATTAGTTTTACTTATAACAATAGTTGTTTTGTTTATAATAATTGCAATTAAAATATATTTTGTTTGTTATCTTTAAAATAGCAAAGACTAACTTGTATAAATATATATATATAATTATATTTCTAAATCTTTATATTCTTATAGAAGTTTTTGTAGTTTTTAGAAATATAATCTTCGAACTTTAATCTAATTTTTTATTTTATCTATTTTTGTATAGTTATTCTTGTTTTCTTAATTTGCTAACTACTTGTTTTTTTTGTTTTTTTTTCTTTAATATTTTTGCAGTTATGCTATATTTCTTTTGCTTTTTTTTTAATTTCTAAATCTTATTTATTGTATTTTTAAAAAATACTCTAAAAACTTTTATATATTTTTTTACAAAATTGTATTAAGTTATCTAATCAAATATTTAAATATATTATTTTTAATTTGTTTGTTTAGTATTCTATCTATATTTTATTTTATTTTATTTTCGATAAAAATTAGTTTTGACTTTAAATTTTTGTTTTGCAAATACTAAAATACAAGTAGCAAAATATAAAAGATAATATAAATTGCTTTATATTTTGCAAATAAATTTAATTAATATATTTGTTTGTTTTTTTTAATTAAAATAGTAAAGAATTTTAGTTAATAATAATTAATCTTCTTTTTAAGTTGCAAAATATATATATTAATACTTTGCAATAGTATTTTGTTGTCTATTTAAAAACTTATTAATTTGTAATTTTTATTGTAGCTTTTTATTTGTTATTTCGAAACTACTCTTTATAGTTTTTTTAAGTATTTTCTAGTATTTTGCAATTATTTTGTTTGTTTTATAGCTAAAAATATCTTTTTTATTAAAAATCTATTTATAAATCTATTTGCAAAATTTGCAATATAGTTTGTTAACAATTTGTAAAAAGCTTTTTTAGTATTTAAATAAATACTATTATTATATACAAATATAGCTATAGATAGCAGTTTTAATTAATTACTCTATCTATAATTATAGTAAATATATAAATAATATTTTAAAATCTAATTTTGTTTTTTTGTTTAACTATTAATTTGCAAATAGAATATAATATTAAACTAATATTTTGTATCTAGATATTAGTACAATATTAATTAGAAATAGTTTATTAAAAACAAATTTTTGTTAAAAATAATATTGTTTATTATTTTATAATAATATACAAACTCTTTTTATAAAAGTTTTGCAAAAAAAATTGTATTAAATTCTTTAATAATTATAATATAAATTGTATACTTAATTAATTTATTAACTAATATTAAAATTATATTATTAATTTTTTTAATATATAAGTTTCTTGCAAACAATATATTTGTAATAAAGTTTATTATTATTGTTTCGAAAAATTGCAAATTTTTTGAAAATATTAAACTAAATTCTCTATATAATTTATAATAATAAATATATATATACTAACAATTAAAATAGATACAAATATATTTATTAATTTTTTTAACTATACTAGATTAATAATATTTTTGTTATATTATATTTTCGATTTATTAATATATAAAATACTTAAATATAGAATTATTGTAATATATATAAGAAATTTTATTTTTTATTGCTATACTTTTCAAAATATAAACTGTAAGATTTCGATATAATAATTTTTTTTTTTAATATTTTATTTCGAAAATTTATTTTGCTTATTTGCAAATTTTTAATACTATTGCTTCTTTATAATAAAAGTATTTTTTTATTATAATTTTTGCAACTATATTGCTATTAATTCTTTTAAATTAGTAAAGAATTTTTTTAATTTTTTAATTTGTTATATTAAAAGTCGAAATAACGTAGAATCTAAAATACTATATAATTTTTTAAAAACTTTTTTATTTAGATTTATAATCTAAATATCTACAATAATAATATTATTTAATTATATTATTAAAATTGCAAATTTAATTGTAGCAAAAATAATTTTATCTTTTTGCAAAATAAATAAAAAATTGTTATTATTATTTTTACTACTATCGAATTTTATAATATTAGATCTTTTTAACAATATATTTGCAAAATTAAGTTTCTTTTTGCAATATTTTATATTAAAATTAAATATAGCTAGTTTCTTAGCTTAACAAACTTGCTTAATAAAAAGCTCTTTTATAGTTATAAAGTAGTAAAGATTGTTATAATTTGTAATTAAGCAAATAATATATTTACTATTTTATAAATAATATTTTTAAAATTTAAAAGTTAATACAATAATATAGAGCTTCTTATTGTATATATTTTAACAAACTTTAAATTCTTTAAATTTGTAATTAATAAATATAATAGAATATTATTGCAAATTTTTGTTAAATTAACTAAATATATTTTCTATTTTACAATTCAATATATTAATTTTTATATAAAGAGAAATACTTTAATTATAGTATTCTAGAATAGAAATAATAGTAAAAATAATTTTAAATCTTTTAAAAATCTTTTTTGCTTTTTAAGTATATATAAATTGCAAATATACTTTGTTTTTCTTTATATTTATTGTTAGATTAATTAAAAATACTACAATTTAAAAAAAATTACAAATAAAATATTAGTAGAATTTTGCAAATTTAAAAAATATAAAAATATTTTTTATTAATTTTAATTTTAATTATTTTTAAATAGTTTTAATACAAATTTATTTTATTTAAATATTTTGCTTTTTAATTACAAAATTTAGAAAAATTATTTTGTTATAATTAAATATATATTTCGATAATTTTATATATAATTAATACTTAAATAGTATACAAAATATTTTGCAAATATTTTTTTAATACTTTTTTTTTAAATCTAAATAAATAAATATATTATTTAAATATATTATATAGCAAATATTAATATATAACTTTAGTATATAATTTATATAAAATTGAAAAATAGCAGAAATATTAATAAAATTAAAAAATATAATTTAATACTTAAACTATTTGTATTAAATACAAAAAACTATTTTTTATTTTTTATTTTAATAAATTTAAATACAATAGTATATATTGTATATATTAATTTTAATAAAATATTTTATATTTGCAAAATATTT
>JAABUS010002379.1_pt1 | contig 35863 bp, 31 predicted proteins | sample 5560161 | NCBI WGS metagenome assembly JAABUS01 (sample SAMN10711885, study PRJNA513376) | rock metagenome | isolation source: Antarctica rocks | place: Antarctica: Victoria Land, Trio Nunatak nord | collected 2016-01-04
AACTGGTCGAAAGACCAGTTCAGTCAATAAAATTTAAAAAAATCGCTCATATTGAATTAAGTATTTTGTTAATATGATGTGCCCGACTTTTAAAAATGACGCGTTTTCTTGCTGACACTAATTAATATTCCAATGCCCGGAAGTTTAGGGGTGTAAATGGTTATACGGTGTTAAAAGAATTAAGTTACTTCTAATTATTTTTGATTCAACAATCTCAATGGTTCATATCAAAATACGGAACTTCATCATGCGACTCCCTTTCTTTTTGCTGCCAGTAGGCTAGCGTTACAACATGTTCACTCGGCAATTTTAATAGCCTTCCAAAAATTGCATTAACAGGATTGAACATAACATCCGTTACACCAATAGTAAAAGTTTCAGAAGCAGGAACGGCATGACCTGTTTCCACAGGAACTTCCGCTACACCGGTTGCAGGCTTTAAAGCAACAGCGGCTTTTGGTGGCGGACTAGCCACAACAACCACAGTAAATCGATTGTATTCGAGTATTCTTTTCAGAAACGCAACGCGTTCGCCAGAGACCTGCTTTTCTACAATGGCACACTTAATGCCTTCAAGCTCTTCGGATGTATGATTTTGATTAATGGCCATGTAAGCTTTTATTTGTATTTTACTACTTATTGTTTTATTTGCTGATACCTCATACCTGGCAGCTACCGGCTCAAAGAATAAATATAATCGTATATCCAGCCAATTAATCCTGTACTAACGGTGCCGGCTACACATATATACATTGCTACTTTTGAAAGCACAGGTAGTTTCAATTGTTCAACGGGGTTTTCATTAGTATCCATGAAAATAGCTTTCACCACCACCAGATAAAAATAAAGTGATAGCACCATATTCAAGGCAGCAATTGTAATCAATATATAATTACCTTTTCCCGCCCCGGCAATCAGTAAAAAGAATTTGCCAAAGAATCCTGCCGTTGGCGGAATACCTGCCAGTGAAAATAATGATATGGCCATAACCCACGATAATAAAGGATTTGTTGCATACAGGCCTTTGTAATCGGTAATATTTTCTTTTCCCGCTAAAGAACTAATGACAGCCACCACCCCAAATGCACCAAGATTAGAAAATATATAGATCAATATAAAGTAAACTACTGAAGCGGTGCCGGCTACAGAGCCGCCCATGATTCCGATCATTATAAAACCAGCCTGTGCTATTGATGAAAATGCAAGTAAACGCTTTATATTATTCTGACGGATGGCAAAGAGGTTTCCTGCCAGCATTGTTAAAACGGATAACACCAACAGTATCCGGTACCATGTTTCAGACAATGGATTAAATACATGGTATAATACAGAAACAAATGCAAAGAAAAATGCTCCTTTTGAAATAACTGACAAATAAGCAGTGATAGCAACAGGCGCACCTTCATAAACATCAGCAGTCCATAAATGAAAAGGCACAGCAGAGATTTTAAATGCAAAACCAGCAAGCAGTAAAATAAATGCGAACAACTGTAATGAACTGCCATCAAGATGTTGGGTAATGATCTCGAATTTTATTGAGCCTGTAGTTCCATACATCAGGGAAATACCAAACAGCAACAACCCAGAAGAAAATGCTGAGGACACAATTAGTTTCATAGCGGCTTCTGAAGACTGCCGTTTTTGAAGATCAAAATTAACAAGCGCTGCAAGTGGAATAGTTGATAACTCCAGACCAAGGTAAAACATAAGCAGGTTGCCTGATGAGATCATAAAGAACATACCCAGCAGCGTACTAAGTAATAAAATATAAAACTCTGTAACATGTTTATGTATTCTCAACCAGCTATAAGCAAGCATTGAAATCAGGAAGAATCCAAGATTGAGTATGTTTTTTTCTACAGCAATCAATTTATTTGTGATGAACATACTATCAAATAACATCCCATCCTTTTGAAAGAAAAACCCCGCAAGGAGGTTTAACAAAAGCAAGAGGTTTATGGTATTTAATAACAATTCATTCGTCCATTCCTTAACACTCACTTTAGCAAATAGCAGCAGAAAGATAATGATTGTTAAGATCAGCTCCGATTTCATTAATATCAGCAAGTCATTCAACATAAATATTTCCAGGGCTTAGTCCCGCATGTTATTACACACTCAAAAACTATTGCCTGTAATTCTTTTAATGATTAATTGAGAAGATGGTAATACCAGATTATTTAACAGGAACGGCGCCATACCAATGATAACAATACCGGCAAACAGTATTACCGATGCCATCTTTTCATTCCAGGATGCATCGGAAAGTCTTAAGTAATTGTTATCAGTAACAGGTCCCATAACTGTTTGCCCTACTGCCCTAAGAATGTATACCGCTGTTACCACGATAGAAGCACAGGCTAAAATGGTTGCGATCCTATAGAGAGCTTCCGGCCTTTGCCAGGAGCCCATGAATACAGTTACTTCCGCAGCAAAGCCGCTGAGTCCGGGAAGCCCTAGTGAACATAATCCTGCAAGCACAAACACTGTTGAGATAAAAGGCATCATATTTAATAATCCACCTAACTGCGCTACCATTCTTGTATGAGTACGGTTGTATATCATGCCAATAGCAGCAAAAAAAAGCGCTGTCATAAGACCGTGAGATACCATCTGCATCACCGCACCGTTTAGAGCCGTTTTAGTAAGCATCCCGATACCCAGCAACACAAATCCGCAATGACTCACACTGGAATATGCATTGATGTATTTTAGATCCTGCTGCATCATAGTAGCGAAGGCCCCGTATATGATGGCAATTGTAGCTAATAAAATGATTACCGGTGAATAGTGCTGTGCTGCATCGGGCATTAAATAAGCAGCCACGCGCAAACATCCATATCCACCAAGCTTCATTGATATGCCCGCAAGAAACATAGAAGCTGCTGTAGGGGCTGAAGAATGCCCGTCAGGCACCCAGGTATGAAAAGGAAACAATGCGCTGAAGATGCCAAAGCCAATAAATGTAAATGGAAAAAATATTTTCTGGATTTGTACCGGTATATGCATTTGTGCTATCTGTAACAGGTCAAAACTGTGTGCGCCATTGCCGGCATTAGTATTAAAGTACAGTCCTGTTAAACCAACGAATACAAGGGCTGAGCCTCCCATCAGCATTAATGCCAGTTTCATGGCGCTGTATTCTTTTCTACCACTGCCCCAGATTCCAATTAATAAAAATTTTGGTATCACTGCTACTTCCAAAAAGAAAAACATCACAAAAATATCCAGCGAAATAAAAAAACCATACGCACCAAAACTTAATAAAAGCAACAGGAAAAAATATTCTTTACTTTTTGTTTCCACCTGCCAGGAAATTAGTATGCCAGCCATTACAACAAATGCTGTAAGCAAGATCATCGCTATTGAGATACCATCAACTCCTACGTGATAATTTATATTCAGTGAACTGAACCATGAGTGCCGGTACTTAAATAACATGCTTGCATTGTTGCCTGCTGAACGTTCTTTCAGGTAATCCAATAACAGCCATCCTGATAATAATAATTGAGCGGTTGCTCCTGTTAATGAAACAGCTCTAACCTGCTTTAAGCCATGGCAAAACAACACTAATATGCCAGTCAGCAAAGGAATCAGTAAAAATAAAGACAGGTTCATATTGATATTTAATGATTAAATATTTGCTCCTGGTATCAATTTATATTCGCATTATCAGTTTCTTGCATAACTTCCAAAGCGTTTGAACGACTTCCGAAGTCTTCCTGACTTCAAAAGTCTTGAATTAAGGAAAGATCGTATTCAAGACTTTCGAAGTTTTGTTAACTTCGGAAGTCGTTCAAACGCTTTAGAGCAAACCTCTGCCTTCTTAAACCAGGATCACACTTTTAGTACATACAAAAACAAAACAACTAACCCTGCTATTCCTGCAAAAAAGTATAAAGTGTATTGCTGTATTTTACCTGATTGAACAGATTTAATCTTTTCTGAAATTATACCGGTAACAGTTGCCAGTTTATTTACCGATCCGTCTATAATATTTTTATCTATCCATGCCGACGGTTTTCCTACCATATTAAAAACAATTTTTTTTGTAAGGAAGATATATAATTCATCAATATAAAATTTCTTTAGGGTTGCTTTATAAAAACCTCCTAATGAAGCAGCGATCTTTTCCGGCCTGCTGTTTTCTTTTTGATAAAGCCATTGAGCGAAGATAATACCCGTTGTTGTTAATAGCACGGGCCAGATTGCAAGACTCATATTTATATTAGTATCTAATGAACTTCCATCTGAAGTAATATATTTTGAGAATGGCAAAAAACCCACCAGGCATGTACCTATAGCCAGGATGATCAGCGGTATTTTCATAGTGATGGTAGCTTCTCCATGTGCCGGTTTTGTAAGTAATTTTTCACCGGAAGATTTAGTAGCAAAGAAAATTGAAAAGTACAACCGGAACATATAGAAAGCTGTTAATCCTGAAGTAAGCAATGCCAATATAAAAATAAATTTATCTGACTCGTAAGCCGCAAGCAATATTTCTTCCTTACTAAAGAATCCTGAAAACGGTGGCATCCCCGAGATAGCTAAACATGCTATCAAAAAGCAAATATGTGTAACAGGCATTATCTTTCTAAGTCCGCCCATGTCCCGGATCTCATTACTATGCACAAGGTGTATCACTGCACCGGCACACAGGAATAACAACGATTTAAAAAAAGCATGTGTGAAGAGATGAAACATGGAAGCCATATAACCAAGTCCGCCTTCAGCTCCGTATTTTGAAACACCTAAAGCAAACATCATATATCCTATCTGCGACATAGTAGAAAATGCCAGCACTCTTTTAATATCGGTTTGTGTACAGGCAATCACAGCAGCAAGGATAGCTGAGAAAGCACCGGTATACATAACCAGTTTTAATGCCGCCGGATCAGACAGTGCATAAACAGGAAACAACCTTGCCACCAGGTAAACACCTGCCACCACCATTGTTGCAGCATGTATTAAAGCCGATACAGGTGTGGGGCCTTCCATTGCATCCGGTAACCAGATATGCAACGGGAACATCGCAGACTTTCCGGCCCCGCCAATAAAGACAAGCACCAGCCCCCAGGTAAGCAATGACATTCCCATAAACGATGCAGTAGTGATATGTAATAACTGCGGGGACTGTGAGGTAAGTCTTGCGATCATTGTTTTGAAATCCAGCGTTTCAGCATAAAACGACAGGATTAAAATACCAACTAAAAATCCAAGATCAGCAAAACGGGTAACAATAAACGCTTTTTTAGACGCAGCAACTGCCGATGGCTTTTCGAAATAAAAACCAATTAATAAATAAGAAGATATACCAACCAGTTCCCAGAAAATATAGAGCTGGAAGATATTAGCTGACAGCACCAATCCGGTCATAGAAAATGTAAACAATCCAAGGAACGCATAATAAGTGGCAAACCGCTCCTCTCCTTTCATATAACCCATACTAAAAACATGAACCATCAACGATATAAATGTTACGATCACGATCATCATAACCGATATAGGATCCAGCAACATTCCTATATCAATTGAAATATTTGGTGAAAATTGCAGCCATGTATACTTCATGGCAATGATCTGCCGGTAAGTGCCATTCACTACTCCATCTATAAAAAAATAATTGTAAGCCGTATATAACGCAAGCAGGCAAGATATCAATAGAGAAATAGTTCCTATTATGCCTGCCGAATTACTTAGATACTTTCTGCCAAATATTCCTAATATTACGAAGCTTGCCAATGGCAATATTGGTATTAAGATTATGTATAGGTAATGTAGCATGATGGTGATTAAATTATTATTTATAAGGTTTTTAAAACCTTATAGGTTTAAAGGCGGGCTCTACGAATTTATGAAACAGAAAGCCTAATAATTCATAAAGTCTCCGCGTAAAAACCTAGCGAAGCTCGCCCGCTTCGCTGGTTTTGAAAACCTTACAGGTTGCTTTAAAATTTCATTTCTCCCGCATCTTCAACATCTATTGACTGATGACTTCTGTATAGATTAATAATAATAGCAATAGCAACAGCCGCCTCAGCTGCTGCAATAGTAATTATAAAAATGGTAAAAAATATTCCATCCAGCTTACCGGGATAGAGATACTTATTAAAAGCAACAAAATTTATATTCACACTATTCAACATTAGTTCAATAGACATTAACATAGTAATCATATTTCTCCTGGTAAATAATCCAAACATGCCTATGAAGAATAATGCAGTGCTTAGAAACAGAATGTATGTCAGGGGTATCTCGTTCATTTGCTATCAGCTATCAGCCTTCAGCAATCAGCCTTGGCCAACATCCTTTATTAACTTTTACAAAAAATTACTGGTAATCACTTTATTCCTCCTGACAGCTGACGGCTGATAGCTATCCCTCCACTTTCATCGCAATAACAATACACCCGATCATTGCTGCCAGCAGTAAAATACTTACTACCTCGAAAGGCAATACAAACCCATTTTCGGAAGTACTCAGCAATTGTGTACCAATATTGGAAACACTTGCCTGAATGGCATTACCTGTAACCGGTTTGAAAGTATATTGATGAATCAGCGAATAAGTTACTGAAAAACCTGCTAATACCGCAAGTATAGATACAAACATTCTTCCGCGCAACGGTTTCGGCATCTCTTTGCCTGATTGCTGGGTTAGGAATATGGAGAAGATAATTAATACAACTATTCCTCCTGCATACACCACTATTTGCACTGCCGCTATAAATTCCATATTCATCCAAAAAAATAACCCCGCGATTCCTATTAATGAAAACAACAACCAGATAGCCGACCTGAAAATTCTGCGTGTAGAAACAGCCAGGATACCGGTAGTTAAAATAAAAGCCGAGAGCAAATAAAATATAATTGCAGTTGCACTCATTCAACACCCTCCTTGAGTTTTGATCCCGGTTTGTTTAATTTTTTTGTTAAAAGGCTGCGGTCAAAAACGCTGTGCTCGAAATTCTGCGCCATTTTAATTGCGTCTGTCGGACAAGCTTCAATACATAAATTACACATCGTGCATAATTCAAGATGGTATACAAATGTGTCTATGGCTTTCTTCTTCTTGCCTTCGGGGTTCGTTTCAAATTTAGTTATGATCTTAATGGTAGCGTTAGGACAAGCAAGCTCACAAGCTGTACAACCTGTGCAGCGATGTTCATTGTTTTCATCGTGAATCATTACTACCTCACCACGGAAACGTTCCGGCAAATTCAGTGTAGCAAGGTTATCAGGGTACTGCTGGGTAACAATTTCTTTACGGTGAGTAAAATAATAACCCGTCAGCTTCATTCCTTTTAACAAGGATATCACCGCACCTGCAACATCAGTTATATATTTTTTTAAAAACATCGTTAGAGATTCAAGTTACTTTTTTTATAGCATGCTGTACTAGTTTTTTTAACACAGAGAGCGCAGAAGAGGAAACACAGAGTATACGCTCTGTGTACTCTACTGTTTCCTCCTATGCGCTCTCTGTGTTAAAAAAAATACCACCCTTTAATCGCTACCAAAGTCGTCAGTAATAAATTGAACATACTTATCGGCAACAAATATTTCCATTCAAGATTAAGCAACTGGTCAATTCTCAAACGGGGAAATGTCCACCGGAACCACATGATCAAAAAGATAAGCGCAAAGGTTTTCCCCATAAACCATAATGAAGAAGGAATATAATCCATGATATGATTGAAAGCCGTCCAGCTACCAAAGTGCAGCGGCATCCAACCACCAAAAAACAAGGTAGCACCGATAGCACAAACAATAAATATATTCACATATTCAGCCAGGAAGAACAAGGCGAATTTCATTCCTGAATATTCTGTATGAAATCCTGCGGTAAGCTCAGATTCCGCTTCAGCCAGATCAAAAGGCGCCCGATTGGTTTCAGCAGTTACGGCAATAATAAAAATTACAAAAGAAATGATCACAGGAATATGGCCCTTAAATATCCACCATCCGTTTCTTTGCGACTCAACAATTTCCGAAATTTGCAAGCTTCCTGATAATACTACTATTGATATGATTGCAAGTCCGGCAGATAGTTCATAACTTACTATCTGTGCACCACTCCTCATGGCACCCAGAAGTGAATATTTATTATTGCTGGCCCATCCGGCCATTAATATGCCTATTACAGAAAGCGAAGAGACTGCTGACACATAAAGTACTCCTATATTGATATCCCAGATGCGGAAACCTTTTGCAAAAGGGATGGGTGCGAGAATCAGCATGGCAATGATCATAACAACAAATGGAGCCAGGTTGAATAGAAATTTGTCTGCTCCATCAGGTGTAAGTCCTTCCTTAACTGCCAGTTTTAGGGTATCCGCCACCGTTTGAAGCATACCGCCATAGCCTACACGATTTGGTCCCAGGCGAATCTGCATGTAAGCCGAAACCTTTCTTTCCATAAGTACCAGCACCAATCCCAATACCGCAAACAGTGTGATAGCGCCTAAGCCAACGATCAGAAATTCAAGTGATAATGCGATGCCAGGATTGAAGATATTGTTCAACCAATTGTGAATGGAACCTGTTATGTTTTCTAAACTAGGCACTTGTTAATGATTAATTGTTAATTGTTAACGGTTAGTGGTTGATAATGTTAGAGATTGTAAGACTACTCATTAATTTATTTTGAGCAATTAACAGCTAACCGTTAATCATTAATAATTAACCATTATTAATTCTTATAACCTCATACCTCATATCTTTCCTACCGGTCAATATCCGGTATCACCAGGTCCAGTGATCCCATAATAGCTACCAGATCACCGATCTTATGTCCCCTGGCCATGTGATTAAGGGCCGACAGATTCGAGAAACCGGGAGAGCGAAATTTTATTCTATAAGGAGTAGTGCCACCTTCGCTAACTATATAAACACCAAATTCTCCCCGGGCTGTTTCTATCCGTGAATAAAATTCTCCCTTTGGGAGTTTCAGCACTGCTTTGGTTTTGGCCTGGAACTCACCTTCCGGAATATTATCTATCAATTGTTCAACAATAGAAAGTGACTGCCTCATTTCCTGTAAGCGTACCAGGTAGCGTGCAAAACAGTCACCACTTATTTCTATTATCTCTTCAAAATTTACTTCTCCATAAACTTCATAAGGATATAATTTTCTTATGTCACAACTAACGCCACTGGCTCTTGCTGTTGGTCCGGAACAACCATAGGAAACAGCATCTGCTTTTGAAATAGAACCAATGCCTTTCATGCGGCTTTGAAAAATTATATTCCCTGTTACCAGTTCATCATATTCGTCGATCTTTGATTTAAAGAGCTGTATAAAATCCTTAACCCTGTTTTGAAAGTTTGGATGAAGATCAAACATAACACCACCGGGAACTATGTAATTCATAGTAAGTCGTGCCCCGCATGTTTCTTCCATGATGTCATTGATGGCTTCCCGTTCGCGAAAGGCATGAAAAAAAGGTGTTATCGCTCCCAGGTCCATTGCCATCGCACCCCACCACAACTGGTGTGAAGCAAGGCGGGTTAGTTCATCCATTAACACACGAATCACTTTTGCGCGAGACGGTATTTCTATTTGTAATCCTTTTTCAACGCACATAGCGCAACCATGATTATTTATGTGGGAAGAAAGATAGTCCATGCGACTGGTTACATAAATAAACTGGCGGTAAGATAAGCTCTCACACATTTTTTCGATGGAGCGGTGGATATAACCGAGGTGCGGTTCTACTTTCTTTATGGTTTCTCCATTCAGTGTAATAATGAGGTGTAAAACGCCATGCGTTGAAGGATGCTGTGGTCCTACATTTATGATAAGATCGCCCTCATTGGTGGTGCCTACTTCTTCAAACATAATTTAGGTATGAGCTGTGAGGTATGAGCCACATGCTTCAGCAAACGATACATTCAAATTTTATAAAATGCAGTTTCCATCCATTAAACATTAATCATTAATCATTAATCATTAAATTTAAAGCCTGATCATATTCACCAGGTCTTCATAATCCTTTCTCAAAGGCCAGCCCTTGCAATCATCAGTCATAAATAACCTGCGCAAATCTGGATGACCAGAAAACCGTACACCAAAAAGATCGTATACTTCACGTTCATGAAATTCAGCGGTCATCCAGATATCTGAAACCGTATCAATTGCAGGATTGTCTTTATTAATTTTTGTTTTAACCACAAGCGCATGTCGTTTGCTAGTCGACGTTACATGCATAACTAACGTTAAATGCGTTTTCCAGTCGATGCAGGTAAGGCAGAATAAATAATCAAAATCTAAAGAAGCAACAGATCGAAGTTGCCGTGCAAATGGCTTCCATAATTCATTCTCAATGCTAACGTTGATCCATTCTCCGGTTTCGTCAAAAATGGCGGCAGGATTAAGTTCAGCGATGAGTAATTTTAAAGCTTCCTTATTCATAAAAAACAGTTCGTTAGTTGTTAAGGTAAAAGCTTTGGATCACAACTTTAAACCTTAACTATAAACTTAAACTTTTATTTGTTCTCTTGTGGCGCCGCTTTTTATTTTATTCTGCAATGAGATAAGTGCATGTATCAGGGCTTCAGGCCGTGGCGGGCAACCAGCAATATAAACATCCACCGGTATTATATGATCAGCTCCTTTTACTACTGAATATGTGTTGTAAAAAAAAGGGCCCCCACTGGTAGCACAGGCACCCATAGCTATCACATATTTCGGGTCAGCCATCTGATCATATAATCTTTTAAGAACAGGAGCCATCTTGTTAACGATGGTACCTGCAATGATAATCACATCGGCCTGACGCGGCGTAGCACGAGCCACTTCAAATCCAAACCTCGACCAATCATATTTTGCCGCTGCGGTAGACATCATTTCAATAGCACAGCAACTGGTTCCAAATACTAGCGGCCATAACGAGTTCGAACGTGCCCAGTTGATTACTTCGTCCAGCTTACTGATAACAATTCCACCACCCGCCGTAGGATGAACCTCTCCGGGAAACGGATCGTTGCTTTGTATGTTGTTTAAAATATCGTCCATTCTATTTACTAATAAAAATTTCTTTCTGTTTTACTCATTCCTCATACCTGATACCTCATACCTGATACCTCGCGTTATATCCACTTCAACGCCCCTTTCTTATGTGCATATAAAAATCCCATAAAAAGAATGAATAAGAAAATTACAATCTCACCGAAAGCCATCATCCCCATTTTTTTCACCACCACAGCCCAGGGATATAAAAAAATAAGTTCTACGTCAAAAATCAAAAATATAAGTGCGAATAAATAGTAACCTACATGAAACTGAACCCAACTGGGACCTATGGTTGGAACGCCACATTCGTAAGTCTGACCCTTTTGAGGATTTTTAGTTCCCTTCACCAGAATTTTAGCCACCGCTATTCCGCCTGCTGAAAAAGCAATCGCAGCTATAATAAGAATAATTAAAGAAGAAGGACCCATTGTATGATTTTAATCAGTTACTAATATACCAAGTAAAATTTAAAGAAGGTGGAAATTAAATGTACATGCTGAGGTTTTTAAGGTAACAACCATCTATGATGTATGGTGCAGGGCTGGCCTTTTATTAATAATAAATTTACTATTGCAATACTTAGAACTAAAAAAAATGCAGCAACACATAAAACGTATCACTGCATTAAAGTAGTAGCGAGAAGCAGACTTGAACTGCCGACCTTCGGGTTATGAATCCGATGCTCTAACCAGCTGAGCTACCTCGCCGGGTGAAGGTTGATAACAACAAACCCGATATATTGGGTACATTCCTACCAAACGGGGTGCAAAAATAGAGGATTTCAGCAAAGTTTCATGTAAAAAATTGAAAAGAATATTAGGGGATTATTGAAAGCGATTAAGACTACTGAAACTTACATAACAGCTGTTGACTTCCGAAGTCTTGAAAACGAAATCTTACACCGCGGGTTCAGACTTCGAAAGTCTTAAATACATACGCCGTCTGTTTAAACTTTTAAATTGCATCTATTAAGAAGATGTTTTATTCGAGACTTTCGAAGTCTGCGTTTGTATTGTAAACTGGTGAAATTTAAGACTTCGGAAGTCGGTGTATGTGTTATAAGTTTCCGAAACTTACATAACAGCCGTTGACTTACGAAGTCTGAATAACAAAATCTTACACCTCGTGTTCATACTTCGAAAGTCTGGAATGGATATGCTAACTCTTTAGTTTTAAAAAATTGTAAAGGTTTTGGAGTGGTCTGTAATCAAGACTTTCGAAGTCTGCGTTTGTATAGTAAGCTAGTGAAATTTAAGACTTTCGGAAGTCAACGTCTATGTTATAAGTTTAGTGGACACCTTCTATTCAAGACTTAAAAGAATGAATTTAATACTGGCAGTAAACAAAATTTAACTTAATATCATTGACCCCACCTCACAACCTACTTCACTTCCAGTTCAAACATACTATCATCTTCCATAAACCCTTCCAACTCATCTCCTACAACACATTCGCCAACGCCGGCCGGCGTGCCGGTAAAAACCAGGTCACCGATATTAACCGAAAAATAGTTGGATATGTACGAAACTATATTATCAAAATTATTGATCATTAAACCGGAAGCTCCCTGTTGAACCAGCTCCTTATTCTTATATAAACAAAAATTAATATCTTTTTTATTTTTGATATTAGCTAACGTTACCCATTTACCTGTAACAGCTGAATTATCCCACGACTTGGCTTTTTCCCATGGTAAACCTTTTTCCTTTAACTCTTTTTGAATATCACGGGCGGTGAAATCAATGCCAACTGTTACGGCATCATAATATTTGTTGGCAAAACGTTCCTGAATATATTTACCATTTTTTGAAATACGGAGAACAAGCTCGCATTCGTAGTGTAATTCATTGGTAAATTCAGGATAGTAGAATGGAGTATGGGCCTGTAATAAAGCACTTTTTGGTTTCATAAAGATAATTGGCTCTTCAGGGATTTCATTACCGAGTTCTTGTGCATGAGCGACATAGTTACGTCCTACGCAAAATATTTTCATATTCAAGTAATTTTTTGTTGAAAATCATGTTTGCAAATAACGCCTGAAAAGGACTTTGCTTACATGTGTATTGAATATATCAAATATCATCTAAGATATTTATGCTAAAATAAAGATTCAAACCCAAATATCACAAATTGAAATTTAAATTGTTGAACTGGTTCATGGTAATAGCAATGCCACTCTGGATAAAACTTTCAATCAATTCCACACATTTTGAAATTTTTAATTGAACTACCGGCAATTCTTTCGCGCTCCATTTACCTAAAACATATTCAACCTGCCTGCCTTTTGGAAAATCGTTACTGATACCGAATCTCAATTTTGCGTATGCATTAGTTTGAAGATCTTCTTCTATACTTTTTAAACCATTATGTCCCCCGGAACTGCCGGCCGCTCGCACTCTTAATTTTTCCAATGACAATGCCAGGTCATCTACGATTACAAAAAGATTTTCATTAGGAATATTTTCTTTGCCCAACCAGTACTTAACGGCATTTCCACTGCGGTTCATATATGTACTGGGTTTAATACATATGATGATTTTACCTTTCCATTTAATTTCAGCTATATCTGCAAGACGGCCTGATATAAAAAGTCCGGCATGGTGTTGAACGAATGCATCCACTATTTCAAATCCGATGTTGTGCCTTGTGCCTTTATAATCCGGGCCAATATTACCTAAACCGGCTATTAAGAATTTATTCATGCTGAGATGGAATTGCTGAATAAAGCTATGGAATGGAAATTAAATAATATATGAGAAGAGCCCGGTGGAGTCACCGGGCTCTGAAAAAATGCTTTCCATTATTTTTTTGCTGCAGGAGCGGCCGGTTTGGCAGCAGCGGCCGGTTTAGCCGGAGCGGCAGCAGCTGCAGCTGGTTTTGCTGCGGCAGCGGCGGCTGGCTTAGCAGCAGTTTTATCAGTAGTAGCTTCCTCTTGTTTTAACTGCCGGGTTAAAACAACTGAAGCAATAGGAATACGTGGTGAGTTTAATATTTCAAAGTTCGCTTCAACCACATCCTGAACCCTAACGTTGCCATTTAGTTCCAGGGCTGAAATATCATGTTCAATTCTTTCTTTCAAATACTTCGGAAGGGTTTTAACTTTCAGAGATTTCATCTTTGTAAGCAATTTACCACCGCCTTTTACACCTGCGGGAACACCTGTAAGTTTAAGGGGTAAAGTTGCAATCACTTTTTTGTCTTCTACCAATTCAAGCAGATCTACATGAATTAACTGATCTGATACCTTGTCAAACTGCAGGTCTTTTAAGATGCAGGTATAACTTTTGCCATCTACCTTTACATCTGCTAATTGAAATTCAGGTGTGTAAACAAGTGTTTTAAAAGCTGATGCAGGAGCAGAAAAATTTACTTCCGCGGCACCCCCGTAAATTACACCTGGCACTTTATCCTCAGAGCGAAGCTGGCGGGTGGCTTGTTTGCCATGTTCGGTCCTGAGTTGTCCTTCGATTGTAATTGTTTTCATTTTTATAAATGTTTATTATTTACTACTTTATTAAAGCTTATTTATTCCTCAACTGGGAGTGAATAAAGAGGCTGGTGATACTCCTGTTTTCATGTGCATTGCGAATTGCAACAGCAAAAAGATCAGATACAGAAATAACCTTTATTTTAGATGTTTCCTTCTTTAAAGGGATTGTATCACACACCACTAGTTCTTCTAATACGCTGTTTTCAATATTTTCATAAGCTTTACCACTTAACACCGGATGTGTACATAAGGCCCGTACGTTCCTGGCACCTTTATCCATCAGCAAACCGGCAGCTTTCGCCAACGTTCCGCCTGTATCACATATATCATCAATAAGAACTACTTCCCTTCCGGCAACATCTCCAATCACTACCATGCTTGCTATCTCATTAGCCCTTTTACGATGTTTATCACAAATCACCATCTCTGCGTTAAAGTAACTGGCAATTTCACGTACCCTGTTGGTACTTCCCACGTCAGGGGCGGCGAAGGTAAGGTTTTCCAGTTTAAGTTGTTCTATGTAGGGGATAAAAATAGCGGAGGAATCAAGGTGGTCAACAGGAATATCAAAGTATCCCTGGATCTGAGGAGCGTGTAAATCCATGGTTATTACGCGGTCGGCTCCTGCTGCTACCAGCATATTAGCAACAAGTTTAGATCCGATTGCTACTCTTGGACGGTCTTTTCTATCCTGGCGTGAAAAACCATAATAAGGCATCACGGCTATTACTTTATATGCAGAGGCCCTTCTGGCGGCATCAATCATTAAAAGTAATTCCATCAAATTATCGGTAGGCGAGAAAGTACTTTGAACTAAAAAAACATAATCACCACGGATACTCTCCAGGAATTCGACCCCTATTTCTCCATCACTGAATTTCTGAATATTTATTTTGCCAAGAGCATTTCCGAACTTATGGGAAATCCGTTCAGTCAGGTATTGTGAACCTGATCCCGAGAAAATCTTTGCGTTGGGCTCCATAAAGAATATAATGTGCGGCGAAGATAAAACTTTGGCACTTAAAACATGGTAGATGGTCGGAAATTTGTAGGAATTGAGATTTGTATGATTTATGAATTAGGGGATGACCTAATTTATTCAATTCTTATTTAAAGTTTACTTGATACAATCTGAAAACTATATAGAGATTGCTATCTCTAATCCCTAAATCTTACAGATCCTAATTTAAATAAATGATTGCTAAAGCTTAAATTAAATATTTAAGAATAGATAAACCTGATATGTGAGATAAATTGTTAGATGCGATCATCTTAATAAAAAAGGCCTGAAAACCCTGGCATAATTTAACTGGCAAAAAGGTTAATTGCACAAACCGGCAACTGGTAACCATTAAAATTATGACAAAGCATTCCGGCCCGGATTGTTTAATCTCAAAGTACCTTTGTAATCTGTGTAGACTACCTGGAGCTACTTAACAGATGCATAAATGTTTTTCATCGCTCCAGTACTATGGTTCTGGCTTGATTTAGCCATACCTCCATCAGTATTCATGGTGTGAAAAGCATACAAAGTGGAAAAACAAATAACTACGGAAAAAGTGATTGCGAGAATAAACATTCCAAAACAAAAAAGGAATGACTGAAGCCCTTTGGCATACGACAAATAATTACTTTTCATGGGACTAATTTTAGTTTTTAATTTTTCAAAGGATTTGCTATTACCAAACGTAGAGTTAACTAATTTATTTTACAAATAGGGTTAAAAAGACATTGGAAGTTTAAAAGTAAGGGGTAACATTTACAGATGCAAGAGCAAAACCACTCAATTAAGCAATGGGCAGTAGGTGACAGGCCCCGGGAGAAACTTATAGGAAAGAGTTCCGGGGCATTAAGTGATTCAGAATTACTGGCTATCCTGATAATGAATGGCAGTCGGGAAAAAACAGCAGTAGACCTTGCCCGTGAGGTGCTGCAGTTAGGCAAGAATAATCTTAATGAACTCGGAAAACTTTCAATAAATGAGCTTATGAAAGTGAAAGGTATCGGAAAAGCCAAGGCTGTAATTATAGCAGCCGCTCTGGAATTGGGACGAAGGCGGCATGCTTCAGGATTCCTTGGCAAATCAGTAATTAAAGACAGTAAGGATATTGCTGCCTATCTCCAGGTGCTGCTAAAAGATTACTCTAAAGAGGTCTTCGCCGTAGTTTTTCTGAACCGCGCAAATAAGATCAATCATTTTGAAATTGTAAGTGAAGGAGGTATCACAGGCACAGTGGCCGACCCAAGAATAATATTAAAAAAGGCACTGGAAGAAAATGCAGTAAGCCTCATACTTTGCCATAATCATCCTTCAGGAAATCTAAAGCCCAGCCGGGCCGATGAAGAACTTACCGCAAAAATAAAGGAAGCGGCAAGGTTCTTAGATATCAAAGTCATTGACCACGTAATCGTAAGTGAGGAAGGATACTTTAGTTTTGCGGACGAAGGGATATTGTAGTTTAAGGTTTAAGGTTTAATGTTGGAAGCAGCTATAGATCTTTATCTGGTTTTGTAGTTTAGTACTTTTTAATTTTGATATTATTTCTAATAACCTAGTCTAAATCAATTACAACATTACGTTTAGTGGCATTTTATATTAAATATTCAATCAATGGCAACAGTTGTTAATTTTGAAGAATTAAAAGTATGGCAAAAGGCCAGAGATTTGTGTAAACTTATTTACGTGGTTATGCAGTCAGAAAACTTTGCATAGGATTATAAGTTAAGGCAACAGATCAACGGTTCATCAGGATGAGTAATGGATAATATTGCTGAAGGTTTTGGACGAAATGGGAATATAGAATTTATAAATTTTTTATATATAGCAAACGGTTCTGCTAAAGAAACAAAATCTCAAATCTACAGAGCTTTTGACAGGAAATACATTTCTGAAGATAAACAAATTGAGGTACTAACTCTAGTAGACAAAATTGGCAAAATGCTTTTTTCATTGATCCGTTATTTGGATAAAAATGATTTTAGAGGAATAAAATTTAGAAGTAGAGAACAATCATCACTATCACAAAAAATAAGCTATAAACTTCTAGATGATAGACTTATTGTTAAGGTTTCAAATTGTAACTTTAACTGTAAACTTTTGAGGTTGCAAATTGAAACCTCAAAAGAAGTAATTCTTAACTTTCATATTTTAAATCAATATCGCAGAATAAGTTTGAGAATAAGCACAGGAGCAACTTTAAACCTTAAACATTACACTTAAATCTAACATTATGCCTGCGCCGTTGGGCCTCCAAAATTCATAGGTAATTCTACAGCCTCCAGATCCTGGATCATTCCATTAGCGGATTCAAACCGGGTAACGTTCTCTATTAATGCTTTCATAAATCTCTTAGCATGCTGAGGAGTAAGAATAATTCGTGATTTCACTTTGCTTTTTGGTGTTCCAGGCATCACATTTACAAAATCAACCACAAATTCCGCATGGGAATGGGTAATGATCGCCAGGTTTACATATTGCCCTTCTGCTGTTTCTTCAGATATCTCAATATTTAACTGGTTGGGTTGATTGTTGCTGTTTTCCATGAACGATTATTTTTGCGAAGCTAAGTAAACCCGAAAGATTTATAGTGTAAGGAAGAAATATTATTATATAAAGATTCCGTTATTAGAGACATATTCTATAGGATAATATAAAAATTTATTAAGGAACTTTCATTCCACCGTAATTAGTACTAGGAATAGTAAAACGGGCGCTATTATTCCTCTTCAAATATTAGACTTCTGATTTTCAAATGATGTATTGAAAAATTTGAAGAAAAGAAAAACTATGGGTCTAATCAATATTATGAATATCCAATCTATCACGCAATTGCTTCCAATTCTGAATAATAAAACTTTGTAGCTGAATTAAAGAACATGTTCCATTTTATTAAATAATTTTAGTAAAATATTATTCCATGAAATGGAGCTTCTTATTTATTATATTATTCATGAGTACTCAATTGTTTTGTCAAGTGGGCACAGTAGGGATGAAGGATGAATTCAACCGAATGGCTAAACTAGGCAGGAACCAGGGAGCGGAAGGCCTGCAAAGTTATTCAGCAAACAATGTAAAGGGAACCCGGTATCTAACTGAAACCTGGTCTACCGGTTCTGTTATTACTATAAATGATGAGCTAATGGGCATTCCATATCTTTTTATGTTTGATAAAATCAACCACGATATTTATTTTAAGTCTAAAAATTCAGCAGATATTTTATTGGCTGATAAGAAACAGATCAAACAGTTTATTATAAACACGGGCCATGAAGAAACATTTGTGAAAGGTTCGCAAATATTAGGTGCTGAAATAGATAAGTTCTATGAATTATTAGCAGGAAGTTCAAGAGGCTATACTTTATATAAACTCATAAAATCAAGATTCATTAAAGCTAATAAACAAGATCTAGAGCGGATAAAAAATGGGAATTTTGATGATGAGTATAGAGATGAATCCTCTTACTATATTATATCTCCGCATGAATCTTTGAAGCCAATTAAATCGAGTATTAAAAGTATAAAAGCAAGCTTACAAGCCACTGATGCAAAAAAGATAAAAGTATATATTGATCAATTTTATCAAAATGAAGTGAATGAATTTTTTATAGAACGCTTAATAGATTATCTAAATAGAAATGATTGATTACATATTATGTTATGTCACTTTCATTTTTACTAAGTACCCCTTAAACAACTTTCATATTCCGGAATTGAATAAATATTAAAAATGTCTCAAATATTAGTTTGAGACATTTTATAGTTTTAACGGTTCTCCTGATCATTTAATTTAATGATGGATAAGCTTCTTCCCAAAAAATACCTATAGTCTGAATTTCATTGTCTTATTTATAAAATCTGTCTATAATATACCTCGAAGCCGTAGCAGTAGCAACAGCATACTGAAATTTGAATTCTTTTTTAAGAGGATCCGCTATTATAATATTGGGACCGTCAGTAACTGTAACCCCCCCATCCAACATCGCTTTAACATCCTCAGCCTTAAGTGTAACTTTAAAATTACTTATCGTACCATTTACATTAGTGAATGATATTTCATACCTGGGTTGTATAAAATATCCGCTGGCAACTTCAAGATCTGTAGGGCTTATTGGCGCTAAAGTGGAAGAATGAGCTGTAAAAGAAAGACTATTAGGAGCACCCGATCCATCACTATTATTCCATCTTGTAAAGTCCCAGTTATAACTACCAGCTAAGGGGTTACCAATTAAATGATAATAAATTGTTCCAAAATTTCCGCTAATCAAAGTACCCTGCGCATCTTTGACGCTTATAGGCAACATATAATTTTTGGTAGGATCAACTTTCCCGGGAAATACAATAAGCATAACAGAGGCAACCCGTTGGCCTGCTTTTATAACTGCCTGCTTTTGTGTGAAGGAGAATATACTATCTGGGAATTTGCTATATTGAATGCCACCGCCTCCATTGTAGGCGGTTAAAGCAGCTACATCATAATCAAGACTAACAGTTATATCCTTATTGAGAGTTTCCTTAGAGGCAAGGTTCACATAAAATATCAGGGTATCAGGAGCCGTACCAGTGAGATTTAAGGCACTTGCTGCAAAACTTCCTAACCCTCCACCGGGTATTTCTATGAAAGCGTTAGTTGACTGTCCAGACAAATTGGTAAGCGAATTTTTATCTTTCAAACAGGAAGTGAGGCATCCTATAATGACTAACATACCGATTGCAAGAAATTTTCTGGAATTTATAATTGATTGCATATTTACATATTTAAAATTAGATGGTGCCTTACAATTATGGCATCCAGAATATTTTGGAAGTATGATGATTAATTGTTCCCTGGGCACTTACATTTTCGGCGTTATTACTGTATTCACTGGTAGGGTATAGCAAGCGGTAAGGAATAGCTTTTTGATCCACATAAGGTGAAACGCTTAAAGGAATATCAGAAGGCAACCCCAAACGACGGTAATCATCATAAGCTTCTTTGGGAGTTATACTATTCATAGCAGCCCATTTTTGACGGATAATCAAGGCGAGCTGCTCATTGAAACCGCTGGCCAAACTCCAATTAGTATTTGTATTACCGCTTTGACTATAATAAGCTGTTGCTGCTGCAGCATACCCGGGCACAGCCAGGTACCGGAAAGATTCTGTAATTCCTTTCTGATATAACGTTTGCGCAGTGCCGGTCGGTAGGCCTCTGAGTGCTGCTTCGGCCTGCAAGAAATAACTTTCAGCAGCCAGCATTATAACCGCACTTTGTGAAAAAGACTTAACCACTCCCGGACCAAATACTGAACTGTTTGAGCCTACTAACCCTGCAATTTGTCCGATTGAATTGCCCTGATATTTAGTAGCATCGCTTGGAGTACCTGCATACACCTGGGTTAACCTCGGATCATTATTATTTTTATAAAAATTAATAGAAAACTGATTGGCCCTAAAGTAATCATTTGTATATGTTCCCGTTACATTATAATTTGATGCATAAAAAGGGTTTTGTTTACCGGATGAATTTAAATATCCGGGGTTAACGCCGGCGTCTTCCCCATCGCCAAGGAATCCGCTCCCTTCTGCAATTATTTTCGCAACTTCTGCCTGAATGTATGCAGTACGTCCAGCGATCTGCGTTTGGCGCATTAAAATCCGAAGTTTTAAGGTATTACCAAACCGCCTCCATTTGGCGGCATTTCCTCCAAACAAAACATCACTGGTGGCAAGAGCAGAAGCATCTGAACGTTTCATTAGAGTAACTGCAGTATCACATTGTTTGATAAGGTCTTCATATATTGATTTGGCATCATCATATTTAGGATGTATTACAGTAGTTCCCTGAAAAGCTTCTGTGTAAGGAACGTTATTAAATAAGTCAACCAAAATCTGAAAGTTATAAGCTTTCATAATTTTTGCTGCTGCGATAAAAAAATTGTTTCCCTGTGTTTTGGCTTGCTGTTCTACATAATTATAATCGTTCAGATTATGATATGCTGACTGAAAAAGCACATCTCCAAAATCGGTTGTTTGTTTATAGGTTGTAAAATCAATAGAAGAAATAGCATAACTTCCACTAATAGCCCAATAACCCATCCATCCATTCATTACAGAACCCAATCCCCTATCCATAGGATTGAGCCTTGATGCCGTATTTACAAGGGCTGCGGGAAGTACTAAATCCGGACCTGCACTCGTTGCTGCATTGGGGTTCGTATTAATATCTAAAAAATCTTTCTTGCAACCAATTATCGTAATTGATACAACAGCTGTAAAAAATAAAAAAAATTTTTTCATAACTAAGAATTTCATTTTTCCAATATTGCCTTAAAATACCACCGACAGGCTTGCACCAAAAGTTCTTGTTGCCGGCGTTTGATTAATATCTGTGGTACCAATCCCATTTCCGTTCGTATTACTAAATTCCGGGTCAGTCCATATATTTTCTTTTGGCCTCCACATTAAAAGGTTCCTGCCTACCAATCCAAAATTCACAGATTTAATGGCATGTATCGCAGTGAATAACTTGTGCGGAAATTCATAACTAAGGGAAACTTCTCTAAGCTTCCAAAAATCGGCGCTGGTAATATAGGGACTTGCGACGTTGTTCCAGGTACTTGCCCAGAATTCATTATTGCCATTACGGGTTGTATAACTTGTGTTAGGCACATATTTTCCATTACTTAGGTAAACTGAATTGGGAATAACAAAATTTTGTCTCCCATACTGTGCTGAATTATATGAAACCCCTGTAAAATCAAGGTCTCTACCGATGCTATTATAGATGAAAGCATTGGCACGATATTCGGCCACAGCGGTTAAAGTAAGTCCTTTAAAACTCAAACTGGTATTAAGCCCTAATTTTAAAGGCGGATTGGTACCTCCAAAATTCTTTAGGTTAGGATCAGGTGATGGAAACCCGGAAAGTGGATCTTTTATAATAATACCCCCTGATAATGAATCCCTAAGCCAATCGGACCCTCTAACCTGAGGATATGATTTCCCTACTACTGCATAAGAATTTCCTCCCACGTTTACCTCGTCCAAACCTGGTGCAATGGATACTACCTTGTTTTTTATATAAGAAAAATTAACGCCGACGTCCCACCTAAATCCAGATGTAGTTTGTATAAGCGGGGTAACTTTCAAATCCAGTTCTACTCCTTTATTATTCATTTCTCCTGAGTTAACCAAAGCTGAAAAATATCCGGTAGTTGAAGAAACACTTATGGGAATAGTTTGATTGTCAGTAGTTGCATCAAAATATGCGGCTGAAAAATAGATCCTGCTATTTAAAAAACCAAGTTCCACACCAATTTCTTTTTCTGTAGTGAATTCAGGTTTGATATCAGGATTGGCATAGGTACTACTTAACGTGAAGCCAGCTACATTGCCAAAAGGAAAACCACCTCCAGGATTAAAGGTGTTATTAAGGCTGTAAGGCCCAATGCTTACCTGTGCTGTCTTACTATATGCAGCCCTTAATTTACCATAAGATAGGAGCTTACTTTCATGCATCCAAGGGATAGCATCAGTAAAAACAAACGAAAGATCGACAGCAGGATAAATAAAAGACCGGTTTTTAGGAGACAAGATAGAGACCCAGTCGTTTCTTACGGACCCATGCGCAAACAAGTAGTTTTTATACCCAATAGTGGCATCTCCGAAAGCGCCGATTGTTCTGTTCTGACTTCTATATTCCGAAACATTCGGCTCACCAATACGATTGCTGATATTATAAAAATCCGGAATCACCAGTGAGGTTGCCGAAATACCGGCATACCTGAAATTATTATCAATCACCTGTGCACCTCCAATTACATTAACGCTTAATTCTCCATAAGTTTTATTAAAAGACGCTAAAAAATCTCCCGTTAATCTGGTTGCTGTATAAAATGCATCTCCTTCCTGGGGATCCACCTTTCTAACACTTGATGGTATGCTGCCCGCACCCAGCACATCTGCAATGGCCCAAGGGGCAAAAACAAATCCTGCACGGGTGTATTTAGCGTTATAATCGTTTCTTGAAATACCACCACGTACGGTTAAGTTTAACCAGTCGGTGGCTTTAAGATTTAATGCAAGATTAGCCAGTAGGTCACCATTTTTTTCATCTAGACGAGCTTGGTCGATTTGCCACCAGGGATTACCGTAATAAGCATTAAAGTATCCGTTTGGGTTAGAGAAAGGATCCGTTTGCCAGTTTTTGTAGTCTCTCAGATTAAAATTTGCAGGTGTATTTATTACAGTCCAGTAAACCGGCCTGTTTTGAAAGTAGGACCCTCCCGTAGCCCCACCAAATAATGTCACGCCGCTGGTAGGGCTGGTAGCTGCTCCCGAAAATGGCCCGGCAGTACTATTAACACCTGTTCCTGGGGTAGTATTCGTGTGTGTTAATGTATATCCTACAGTATAGTCGGCTTGAAATTTTCCAAAATCACGGCTCCCGTTTATACGAAATGCATTCCGATGATTTTTATCTTTAGGAATAATACCAGTTTGTGTCACGTCTTGAGCTGATAAGAAAAAGCGGCTATTTTCATCACCGGTGGAGAGGGAAAGATCACTCTGTACAGTAACTCCTGTATTAAAAAAATCCTTTTTAGCAGTAGGTTTAGCAGAATAATGCGCATATTGGGTAGAATCAAAATAAGACCCGTCTGTGCGAAAAATACGCACCGGCATTCCTATATTAACTAACTGCCCATTGAATGCCGGACCAAAACTTTGATTTTCATATGGAGCATACGGAATAAATGGATTTTCGGGAAATATAATGGTCCCTGCTGCACCTATTGCCTCACCACCAAAGCCACCGAAATCACTCTGTAATTTTGGCAGGTAAGAAACCCTTTCCAAAGTAGTGGTATTGCTAAACCTGATCTGTGGTTTTCCTCTGCTGCCTTTTTTTGTTGTAACAATAATAACACCATTAGAGGCGGCAGAACCATATAACGCAGAAGCGGAAGATCCTTTTAAAACAGTTACATTTTCAACATCATTAGGATTAATAGAATTTAAATTACTGATAGATAACGGCACGTCATCTAATACCAATAAAGCTTGATTATTACCGAGAATTGATCTGTTACCTCTTAAGGTTACACGCGTAGTGGGGTTAATTCCGTTATTAATTGTATTGATTTGTAAACCAGATACTTTACCTGTTAATCCGTTAGCAATATTGGTTACCTTTCCCTGGTTTAACTCAGAAGGGGTTACTCTGGCAGTAGAGTAGCCTAATTCCTTGGCCTGCCTTCTAATACCCAACGCCGTAACTACAACTTCCTGTAAATTAGATTGCGGTTTAAGAGATATCACTAAAGAAGATTGATCATTAAACGTCATATTCATGACATCAAAACCAGCCGCGGTAACAATGAGAATACTTCCTTTTGAAGCATTAATAGTAAAATTTCCATTAGCGTCTGCTGAAACGGCAGCGTTGCTTCCTCGTACTTTAACTGTTGCAAATGGAACAGGATTTCCATTTGCATCTTTTACCTGCCCTGTAACCGGAGTGGCCTGGCCCCAGGTTATTACTGTACAAAGTAATAACACTGTAAACAGTGATAAGATTTTTCTCATAAGTGTTATTTTTGATTTTCAAATAATCCTGAAAATGCTACAATCTCTAAGTAATGTGTTAAATTATCATTAAGTTGTAATTACATGACAATGCATAACTCCCAAATGCTGCAATTGTATTTTTAAAGTTAAATTCATATAAATAAAGGTAACATACAATAAGTGAAAGCCTCGGTTTTATTAAATGATGCATTTTATAATACTGGTTTACTTATAGGTAATCATATTTAGTTTACAATTTGACGACAAGCTGAAATTTAATTTCAGTTTTTTTATTATCGTTAATTGCATCGGACCCTGAACTTACGATGATTTTATTATTATAAATTGTTTGAGCAAACCTTAACCAGCATTCAGCGGTAACATTCCTTGAAATAAAAGATCGTGTAAATTTTGAAACGTCTAAATTTAAATTTGCATAGTACCGGTAGCCTTTATCGAACATTGCCGGTATAGAAAAGTTATAAAGCACATCATTCTCAAAAGCATACAGCCTTGAATTGTAACCATTCGTTTCAAAATATTCCAATCGCATATTTCCTGACCAATGCTTCAAAACAGGTTTGTACAAGATATCGGTAAACATTAAAAAACCTTCTTCTTCATTGAACTGCTTTTTATTGTAAAAAATTATTTCAGCTCTTGAACGTAATGAAACCGACCTGGTAACGGATATAGAGGAATGAATACGCCAGTTGAGCTTTGTAATATCACCCGGGAAACTGGTTGTAAGGCTCGTATTGGATACATTCTGCTGCTTTAATTTACTCCTGAAATGACTGTATATTTCCACCTGCTTATTTGGATTATACGTTAACTGAATAAAATATTCCCTGCCTGATGAAGGTGCATCAACACGGTATTTCAACCAGGGAAAATGATACTGGTCGGTGTATGCATTTAGCAGTATTTGTTCAGATATTCTGATTGAAAGTCCTGCATACAACCCTTTTTCATTAATTGGATTAGTATTCTCTGTAAATGTGTTTGCATTATAAGACTGATAACTTTTGGCAATAGAACGATATAATAATGAAAGATCTACCGCCGGCGATAGTGAAATAAGCATTCCACTTACGAATGCAGTATGGTTATTTCTATCAATAGCCAGTTCGCCGAAGAGGTGACAATTTTTGTAAGTATAGCTATAGTCTATGCTTTTATTTCCAAAATTTTTTCCTGAAGGCGCATAGTGATTATAAGGTTTATCTTCTTTTTTTAGCGGCAAGGAAAACTTATGTTGAACGGCATTTAAAGCCAGGTGCCATTTATCTACAGTATATTTTAGCGAAGCACCTGCCGTTACCTGTTGAAGAATATTCCGGTCTGCCTGTTCATTAAGTGTGCGATGGTAGCCTGAAGAAAGAATAGAGGTAATATGACCTTCATCCCTGACAGAATCCTTTACAAGATTGCCGCTTAATTTTAAACAGGAAAAAAACAAGGTGCTTTCCCATTTGCCTTTTTGCAAAGTTATACCTGCTCCCCGGTGAAAATTAAATTCTCCTGTAGCGGTATAAGGATGTAATACCGCAGATTGTCTTTTTACTGATGTAATTTCCGGGCTTTTGGAAAAGGCAAAACTTTGCCATTGTATTAAACCCTGTCCCATATTAATGGTGTAATCACCGATGGCCAGGGATTTTATCATGCCAAGCTTTGATAAGAAAAAATGAAAAGAATAGAAATCGAACCCTGCTTTTTGATTGCCTTTGAAAAATTGTTCACCGGCATCTTTATCGCCAGATAAACCCCATTGCAGGAGATTCCTGTAATTATAAGCATATCGAACCACTAACCTGTTAGGATTTCCCATAAAATAATTCACACTGTCCAACTGCTTATTATAACCCACTGACTTTTCTAATACCCTGGAATATCTTAGTAAGATATTATGACTACCACCGTTCCATCGCTCCTTAATGTTCTGTGCTAAACTGGCGTTCTGAGCAACTGTTATAAAAGGCAGTAACTTTTGTATGAGGTTGATATTCCAGGTTGGAACCGCCTGCAACTCGTAGATATCCAACAGGTTTCCAAAGAGGCGGCGGTAATTCAGAAAATTTTCTATTTGCAGGTCACTTAATTCCAACAATTCTTTTAAATCATCTGCATCTGCTTTGTTAAGGTTGAGTGGATGTTTTTTTAAATTTTCCAGTTGCAGGATAAACGAATCATCTTCTTTTTCAATACCTTCTTTTTCAGCCATAATTTCTGCATGCTGCTCTAATGCCGCAATTATATTTTCCTGTTCCTGGGCGTATGATACAGAATAAATGAACAGGTAAACAGTTATGAGTACAGCATGTTTCATTCCTGTTCTGATGTAGTTTTGAAAAGGATAAAAATAAGCAGCAAAGATGGTGTCAGTCCTGCCTTAGGATGCCAGACCGCAGCCATATCGAGCCTGATATTTTTCCAAAAAATCCCTGCACCTGCGTAATAATTTCCAACGGCTGATGATATGCCACCGCGGATAAAGAATTGCTTTTCAAAAGCGTAATGTAAAGAAACATTAAAGTCTACCGGCTGATTTTCTTCTTTAATTATTTCTGAACCAATGTACAATTTTTCAGATGCTTCATAACCTACACCCAAACTATATACTGATGATAATTTTTCACCCGGATTCTTCCCGAATTTCCCGCCCACAGGATTATAAATATGGCAACCTGATTGTATTTTATCAGTAATGTGAAAGATCGTTCCTATTTCAAAGTTCAAGGCAGTAGCGCCTCCATAGCCGGCTAAACTAATATGATTATAATTAAATTGTACACCAAGGTCAATTTTTGCTCCTATGGACTTGCCATATGCAAGTCCTGCATGTGATTCATTATAATTCGTAAATCCGGTATAATCAGCAGCTATTCCCACTCCACCCTGCAAGCATGGAAAAGACATTGCAGCAGACAACGCCTTTAGTTCCTGAAGCAGGAATCTTTTTTCAGAATAAACACCTGTGGCAATATTCTTTACCCTGGCTAATGAAGCCTGATTTTTGGTAAAAGAAAATACATCTGTAAAATGCTGGCTATAGGTTCCTGCAGTAGTATAATTAACCGGAAGTGAAGACCTCAGCATCTGGGCAACACAAGGCTCAAAAACAATCAGGGGCAAAAGGAAATAGAAATATTTCATAAGAATTAGATAAATCAGCAATCTGGTTCATGAGTGTCTTCGTTCCGGCTGTAACGACCGGTGAGCAGAAAAGAATAAAATGCTCGAACTGTTCCGTTAGGAACGTCAGGTGAAGAATGCATTTTTGAGGTTAGTAATTTTAATTCTAGATGATTTCCTACCAGATGTTCTGTAGGAACGGCTATATCGTAATAAACATTCTACCCACCTTGCATTCCTATCTGAATACTTTGTATACACCTTCTTAATTCAAAAACATTGATTATTGAAATTGATATTCTTCAACTCAACGATATTGAATTGCATGGTGTTTTGTGATCCTTTGATTTGATCCCGGCTGATGGCTTGCTTTCCGGAATTGAATTTCACACAGTTCAGTGTTAAATATTTAGTGTTTTAACTGTATTTTCTCAGTGGCCACTCATTACCTTTGCGGATGCAAATTTTAGAGGGACAGTTGGTATCACAGTTGATAAAGGACGAATTAAAGATCAAAGTCGCCCAATTGGTTGTTGAAGGAAAAAAGATTCCACACCTTGCTGCCATACTGATTGGAAGTAGTGGCGCCAGTGAAACTTATGTCAGCGCCAAAGTGAAAGCCTGTGCCGAGATAGGTTATAAATCAACGCTGATCACCCATGATGATACGATTGAGGAAAGGAGGGTTTTAAGCATTATTGAAGATCTCAATAATGATCCGGATATTGATGGGATACTAGTTCAGTTACCTTTGCCAAAACATGTTTCAGAAGAAAAAGTAATAAGCACTATAGCACCTGTTAAAGATGTAGATGGCTTTCACCCTGTAAGTGTGGGCAAGATGATTCAGGGATTGGATACATTTATTCCCGCAACTCCACATGGAATTATGTTATTGCTGGAACATTATAAAATTGATACTAAGGGTATGTCTGCCTCTGTAATTGGAAGAAGCAATATTGTGGGCAGGCCAATGAGCATTCTATTAAGCAGTAACAGTAACCCCGGCAATTGTACAGTCACTCTTTGTCATTCTCATACAAAAAACCTTAATCAAATATGTCTGGGGTCAGACATTATTGTGGCTGCTCTTGGCAAGCCGGAATTTATTAACGGAGATATGGTTAAAGAAGGTGTTATTATTATTGATGTAGGTATAACGCGCATAGCCGATGCTTCCAAGAAGTTTGGTTATGCCTTAAAAGGCGATGTTCATTTTGCTTCGGTATCGCCTAAATGTAGTTTTATAACTCCGGTACCTAAAGGAGTAGGACCTATGACTATTGCCGCGCTTATGAAGAATACTTTTAAAGCCTGCGTAGAGATGAACTGATTGTAGATAACCTGAAGGCGCTGTTTAAAGGCTGTCATTAGTCAGGTATAATGTTGCAATAGTTCTCTCCTGATAGCTGACGGCTGAAAGCAAAAATGAACAGGCCGTTTACCTGACATGACAAGAGACCAATTATTTTACGAACTTTACACCCGATGATAGCAGGCATTCAGCACATAACTCAAACGCTTCCGGTGATGGAAGCTTTTTATACATTACAGGGAGAGGGGTTTCACCAGGGAAAAGCCGCCTATTTTATCCGGCTTGGCGGTTGTGATGTTGGCTGCATATGGTGTGATGTGAAAGAAAGCTGGAATGCTAATCACCATCCCCAAAAAAGTCTGCGGCATATTGTAAATGAAGCATCATTATTTCCTGGAAGGATAGCAATTGTTACTGGCGGAGAACCGCTTATGCATGATTGCACACAACTTACCTTTGAGCTGCACCAGGCTGGTTTTCAAACTCATATAGAGACTTCCGGTTCCCATCCTCTCAGCGGTAGCTGGGATTGGATCTGCCTCTCACCAAAAAAATTTAAGTCTCCCCTTCTTAATGTAATTCCATTTGCCAACGAGTTAAAAGTAGTGGTATTCAATAAAAGCGATTTTGACTGGGCTGAAAAACATGCAGCCATGGTATCGCCCGAATGTAAATTGTACCTTCAACCGGAATGGGACCGTTCAGGTATTGTAACCCCGCTTATTATAGATTATATCAAAATGCATCCTCAATGGGAGCTCAGCCTGCAGATACATAAATACATCAATGTGCCGTAAATGGCATTCAGCTATCAGCGGTCAGCTATCAGGTTTGTTATAATGCGCGCGCTATGTTTTGATAAAGATAATTTTGAGAACTAAAAGTATCAATCTGTTTTAGCCCTTGTGACCAAGAGAGCTTCACAATTAAGACTTTAACTAGCAGGCAAAGTTCCAGTTGTATAAGAGCTAATCAGGGATAACAGGCAATTTATAAGATTTAGTTAGTTTCTGATGCAACAGATCATTAGCGGGTAAATTATAGTTAAAGAATAAACTAGAAGCTTTTTCGTTTTCTTTCTATAGCTACCTTTCCAATATGAAGTACTTGTTCATGATCATATTTATTTTGTTTTCCCTGTGTTTAAATGCTCAGTATGATCCTGCCAGGGCGAATAAGAAAGCAGTGCAGGCATATACAAAAGCTATGGAACTGGCTGAAAACGGTGACTATAAACAAAGTATTAAAGTTTTGCAGGAGGCTGTGAAAATAGACCCAAAATATGCAGACGCCTGGCTTTCCATTGCTGGAATGCATGGTGAAATGAAAAATTATGATGAGGCAATCTCTAGTTACCAGAAGGCCAAAGCAATAGATTCTGATTATTTCAAAGATTATAACCTGCCTTATTCAATTAATTTTGCCGGTAAAGGTGAATTTGAAGAGGCCCTTACTGCGGTTAATGGGTTCTTATCCATCACTAATCTTAATGAAACAAGCCGTAAAGCCGGTGAATACCGCAAACGGTGTTACACTTTTGCTGTAGAGTATGCAAAAACCCATCATAATGCAGATTATAAATTCGAACCAAGGAATTTGGGTGATAGTGTAAACACTAAGGAGCTTGAATATTTTCCTACACTTACCATTGATGGTAAAGAATTAATTTTTACCCGCAGGATTAATAACAATAATGAAGATTTTTATGGATCGGACCTTGTAAATGATAAATGGGGTAAAGCTAAGAGTCTGAGCGGAAATATCAACACCAATCGTAATGAGGCCGCTCAGAATATTTCACAGGATGGACAATGGCTGATATTTACCGGCGGTAATTTCCCGGAAGGCTATGGAAATTTTGACTTATACATTTCTTACCTCACACCCTCAGGTGAGTGGAGCACACCGGAAAATCTGGGACCTAATATTAATACAGCATCGTGGGAATCCTCTCCCAGTTTATCACCCGACAAACGGGACCTTTATTTTGCCAGCGGCCGTGCCGGAGGATATGGTGGCAGTGATATTTATGTAAGTCATTATTTACCAAACGGAAAGTGGGGCCCTGCTGAAAATTTAGGACCGGAAATAAATACCCCAGGCGACGAAAGCTGCCCCTTTATTCATGCTGATAACCAGACATTATATTTTACTTCTAACGGTCATCCAGGTTATGGCGGAGATGATTTGTATATAGCGCATAAAGGTCCAAAAGGAAAATGGAGCATTGCCGAAGATCTGGGTTACCCTATTAATACCATTGAAAAGGAAGGTACTATGATTGTAACAGCAGATGGTAAAACTGCTTATTTTGCCAGTGAAAGAAAAGATACCCGTGGCGGTCTTGACATATACACTTTCGAATTACGTAACGATGTAAGGCCGGTAAAAACTTTATGGGTTAAGGGTAAGGTGTTTGATAAAAAAACAGATAAAGGTTTACCATCTGCGGTTGAATTAACTGACCTGCTCACCAAAGAAGTGGTAAGCAAAGTACAAACTGATGAAACTGGCAATTACCTGATCACACTTCCTACAGGCAGGGATTATGCATTCAATGTCAATCGTCGTGGCTATCTGTTTTTTTCAGAAAATTTTTCCTTGAGAGAGAAAAGTCCTGATTCTACTTACAACATTGGTATTCCATTGCAACCCATTGAAGCCAACGCCCTCATCGTTTTAAAAAATATTTTTTTCGATGTAAATAAATTTGAACTTAAAACATCTTCCCAGGTTGAGTTGGGCTCAGTAGTACAATTACTTAAAGAAAATCCTACTTTAAAAATTCAGATAAACGGACATACCGATAATGTTGGAAATGCGGCCGCGAACTTAAAGCTGTCTAATGACCGCGCCAGGGCTGTTGTAAACTACTTGTCGGCAAATGGTATTGATCCGAAACGACTTTCATATAAAGGCTTTGGTGATATACAACCAACAGCAGATAATAAAAACGAAGAGGGCCGTGCACAGAACAGGAGAACGGAACTGAAGGTGGTTTCGAAGTAATTGTCTGAACTGTGATTTATATGATTGAATGATGACTATGATCTTCTGCTTTTAGATACTAACCAATATAAAATTATTTCTTGTTGAATGTTTGATTTTAAAAAATCATAGTTATCATTCAATCAAATAAATCACAGTTCAAAAAAGGTGTTTTCCCGCTACTCATTTGCACATTTCTTTTTACATTAACGCCGGTATTCCTAACTATTTTCTATTCATGTTAACCGAGCTTTATTACCAGATCGCATTATCACTTGTACCTAATATCGGCGCTGTACATGCCCGTACCCTTATTGATCAGTACGGCGATGCTACCGCTGTGTTTAAATCAAAAAAGAGTTTGCTTGAAAAAACGGAAGGCATCGGTTCTATAAGAGCTAAAAACATTAAAGATTTTAGTAATTTTAAACGCGTTTCAGATGAAATAGCTTTTATTCAAAAATATAAGATAGAAGCATTATTCCTGACTGATGAAAAATATCCTAAAAGATTTCTCAATTGTTATGATCCTCCTACCATGTTGTATTACCGCGGAACGGCTAATCTGAACTGTTCCAGGATGCTTGCAATTGTTGGTACCAGAATGAACACAGACTATGGCAAACAGGTAACGGAACAACTGGTAAAAGACCTGGCGGCACTGGATATTGTAATCGTTAGCGGGCTGGCATTTGGCATCGACGCAATAGCACATAAAACAGCGTTACGATGTACTATTCCAACAGTTGGTGTAATAGGGCATGGCCTGGATACAATTTACCCATCACAACATTCCGCTCTCGCGAAAGAAATGATTCAGCACGGTGGTTTACTCACTGAATTCAATAGCAAAACTAAACCCGACAAACATAATTTTCCTATCCGCAACCGGGTTGTAGCCGGGATAAGCGATGCAACTATTGTAGTGGAAACAAGTATTAAAGGTGGTAGTATGATCACAGCAGAAATGGCGAATAGCTATAACCGCGATGTATTTGCCATACCCGGAAAAATTACCGACATTAAAAGTGCAGGGTGTAATTACCTGGTGAAGGCCAACAAAGCCATTTTACTGACAGATTCAAAACAGTTGATAGAAACATTAGGCTGGGAAGAGAAAAAGAAAAAGCCTCTCAAATTACAACGTGATCTTTTCATTACTTTAAGTGATGAGGAAAAAATTATTACAGAGATACTTAAAGAAAAGGAAACGGTGGCGATTGATGAATTGCATCATGTAAGCAAGCTAAGCACGAGCGCTTTAGCCGCTGCTATACTGAATCTTGAGTTTCAGGGTGTGATTGCATCTCTGCCGGGGAAAAGTTATAAATTGATTTGAAGAAAGGTATGAGATATCAGGTATGAGGTATCAGGTATGAGGTATGAGGTATGAGGTGCTTAGTATTAGATGCTCGCAACTGCCTGAACCGTTGATGTAAGTGATTAATAAAATGTTTAATATTTTTCAGTAAAAAAAAGGGGACTTTGTATACCTCATACCTGATACCTGATACCTCATACCCCATCACATAAAAATAATTTTGGCTCATTTACCCACGACCCTATCTTTGCACATGGCAATAAGAAATACTGCTTCCCGCAAAAAAAATTTCTCCAATAAAATTTCACTGGAAGGTTTAACCTTCGACGATGTACTGTTAACTCCGGCATATTCACAGGTTCTTCCCAGGGAAGTCAGCACTCACACTAAGCTTACTAAAGAGATCTACCTTAATATACCCATGGTATCATCAGCGATGGATACTGTAACGGAAGCCAATCTTGCCATCGCACTGGCACGTGAAGGGGGCATGGGTATTTTACATAAGAACATGAGTATTGAAAAACAAGTGGAAGAAGTGCGTAAAGTTAAACGTAGTGAAAGTGGTTTGATTATAGATCCTATTACACTTTATGTTGATGCTACTATCGGCGACGCATTGAAACTGATGAAAGAAAATCACATAGGCGGGATACCGATTGTTGATCATGAAAACAAACTGGTAGGTATCCTCACCAATCGTGACCTTCGTTTTGAAACAGAAAAATCCCGCAAAGTGCAGGAGGTCATGACCAAAGATAACCTGGTACTTGCTCCCGAAGGAACCGATCTTAAAAAGGCAGAGAAAATATTAAGGCAATACAAGGTTGAAAAATTACCGGTAATTAAAAAAGACAGAACACTTGTAGGACTGATCACTTACCGTGACATACTGCAGGTTAGAAGTCACCCTGACGCCGTAAAAGATGATTTCGGCCGTTTACGTGTAGGTGCTGCTCTAGGTATTACAAAAGATATGCTCGACCGTGCATCTGCATTGCAACATATCGGTGTTGATGTGGTGTGCCTGGATAGTGCGCATGGACACCATAAAGGCGTTATCGAAGGATTAAAAAGCATAAAGAAAAATTTCAAACGGTTACAGGTAATCGCAGGCAATATAGGAACTGCCGCCGGTGCAAAAGCACTCGCTGATGCCGGCGCCGATGCAGTAAAAGTAGGAATAGGACCAGGTTCTATCTGCACAACGCGCATCGTTGCAGGCGCAGGCGTTCCACAGATTACCGCTATTATGGAAGCTTCATCCATACTTGGTGAAATGGGTGTGCCGCTGATTGCGGATGGAGGTATCCGTTATACCGGCGATATGGTAAAGGCCCTGGCAGCCGGAGCAGACACGGTGATGATGGGAAGTGTTTTTGCAGGAGTGGAGGAAAGTCCCGGTAACACCATTATTTATGAAGGAAGAAAATTTAAGGAATATCGTGGTATGGGTTCTATTGGCGCCATGAGCATGAGCCAGGGAAGCGGTGATCGCTATTTTCAGGATGTGGAAGATAACATAAAAAAACTAGTGCCTGAAGGTATTGAAGGCCGGGTAGCATTTAAAGGAAGCCTTAAAGAAGTAGTTCAGCAGTATACAGGTGGATTAAGAGCAGGAATGGGTTATTGCGGCGCAAAAGACCTTGCTGCTTTAAAGCAGGCAACTTTTATAAAAATTACCCACGCAGCTATGCGTGAAAGCCATGCGCATGATATTGAGATAACGAAAGAGGCACCAAATTATAGCCGGAAGTAGTTAATGGCTATCAGCCGTCAGCTATCAGGGGGAACAGGTCTTTGACGCTGCAACAATTTTAACATTTGAATACTATACTTAAATTTACTGTAATAAAACTCTTAAAGACGCATCTGCTACAACTGGATTAACAGTATGTCGGAAGTTGCTTTGAGTGCGAAGAATGTAAGGGAGATGGTGAAAAAAATGAAGTAATTAGGGTCTGCTTTTTAAGTCATATTTAATTGAATATCAATTAATTAGGCATTATTTTTGATGTATAAAATGCATGGATTTGATTGTTATTGCTT
>JAABUS010002381.1_pt1 | contig 35844 bp, 40 predicted proteins | sample 5560161 | NCBI WGS metagenome assembly JAABUS01 (sample SAMN10711885, study PRJNA513376) | rock metagenome | isolation source: Antarctica rocks | place: Antarctica: Victoria Land, Trio Nunatak nord | collected 2016-01-04
TATTACCCCTTAATTTACGAAAATCACTATCCCCCCTATAATAAATTAATCTTATTCAATTATTAAATTAAGGATAAATAACGCTATAATCTTTATTAATAAAAATCCTAACGTCTCTACTACCTAGGTTATACGCGATTTCGATATTCTCTTTAAGCGTCTACAGCGGCGGGTTTAAATAAATTACTCTAGGAAAATATCTATATTTAATAATATAGCGCTCGCCCCGGCCTAGGAATTTATTATTATTAAATTTATTAAATTATACGATTTATTCGATATATTAATAAGGCTAGGAGTACTCCGGGGGTATATAGATTTTATTCTCACGGAAAATAATTTTTAAAGAAGAGTTAATCGGTACTAGTTAACTAGATTTATTAAAAAGTACCCTAAATTATATAAATATAAATAAACACTTTTTTTAGTAAAGAGAAAAAACGCCTATAAATTAGAGAATATATTAAAATATTTTAAACGCTTTCTAACGCGTATATTTTAAACTCGGGGTAATAAATAAAAATATATAAAATATAAACGAAATAAGTTTTAGGATTAAAGTTAGAAAGAGTTATTAAATCGTCTCTATATATATAATAAAATAACTACGTATTCACGATTTTAATAATAGGGATTATATTACCGCCACCGAGTATATTAATAATAATAGAATTTCTATAATACCGTTTATTATTTTGAATAAAAAATTGATTCTATATAAATAAATTAATAACGAGTTACCGAGGGTTATTAAACTCGCGGTTAATAACTCTAACTATTTAAATAATACCCTAGGACTTATATAATTATATTATTTTAAAAAATAAAGTCGTAAAACTTAAAAGAGTAAATAGAAGATTTTTATTATAAACGGATTCGGATCCTATTTAATATAGGAATTCTTCTATTATATTATAAAGTATAATATTCGACTATTCTAACTACCGGCCTATTTTATTTATTTTAATTAATTACTCGACGTCGGTTATTTTTAACTTTTTAAATACTATTATTAAGAAGTTCTTAATATATATATATATTAAATTAGGCCTAGTTTATTTAAAGCGGATTTTCTAGCCCTATTTTAAAAAGTTCGGATAAATATATTTAAAAATATAATTATTATATTAACTTAACGGGTAACTAGTTTTATCCTATATAATCCTTACTATATATTTAATATATTATCGGAATATTAACGAAAAGTTATTCGGCTAGTAATATTAAAAATTAATAAACTACTTTTTATTTAACGTACTCTATATACCGCTAAAAATCTAATTAAATATAGTCGTATACTAGAGAAAAGTATTAAAAAATATAGTTTTATTAAATATTTATTTATACTAATTCTTTAATCTATAAAGAGTAGTATTACTATAATATAATAATTATATTAATTAACCCTAGAGTTTAAGGATAATAATAGAGTATAAATTAATAAAATTATATATAAATTATAATTTAATACAGTTTATTAAAAGAGATACTAGGTTATTATAAAGAGTATAAAATATATAAATATATAAAAGGAGTTAAATAATTAAATAAAAACTACGCGGGCTATTAAATAAACCTAAAAATAATTAATAAAAATCAATATCGTAACTAGGAAAAAATTTTAAAATATTAAATAAAATACCTAGATCCGATAGGATAAGAGAAATAAAGTTTATAATATTTTTTAAAATATTTAGCGTAAGCGTTAGTTAGTTAGTAATAAAAGTAGGAAATAAATAGTATTTATACATTACTCGGCTAGGCGCGACACTCGGGTAACTACTACTAAGCTTGGCTTAGTTAGGTACTACAATTACCCCTCAAGACTCTTTTTAGGACTCCGCTAAGGACTCCCTTAAATCTCCTTTTAAGACCTCCTTTACAAGGTTATATTTTAAAGTATCCGGAATAGCTAACGTAGCTGAATTTCAGCCTTCGCAAGACCTCTATCAACAACGGTAAATAACTACTAACTAATCTAAATAAACAGAATTCAGGAAGTAGTCGTTACGAGTAATAATCTCTATTATCTAGGCCTTAGATTAATAATGCCATAATTACTGTCTTAAAGTAGGAAACTGCGCGACATCTTGATGTTCTATAATCGACACGGTGGCCATTCCGGATACTTTAAAACATGACCTCGTATATCTCTTTCCAAGATTCCCTTAAAGAATCTTCGGAAGAGTCTGTGAAAGGTGTTTGAAAAAGTCTTCTAAGAGAGTAGCGCAAGTCTTATCTTGGTGTCGGTAGTCGGACCAATGATAGCCTCCAAAATCTTCGAACCAGAGATCACATTTTCAAAACATGGTAATGTTGCAGTGGTCGCTGTGGACCGCCCTACTCTACCGCTAACCCCATTGCGATTAGACCTCCAATCCTTGGACTGCTAGCTGCTCAAGTTACGTCATCTACTCATAGGCAGACCTCCCCACAGCCTTGGGATCAGTATCGATCCCTAAGTTGTGCCGCCTTCAACCATCGTCCATCGTCCAAACATCTGGCGCTATCAACAACGTTTCGACTCTGCAAGGCACAGAAGAGTTTCACATCAGATACAGACCCTTAGTGGACCAACACCACGGAATCACTCCGAAGTGTGGTCTAATGCCCATCATAGGCTCTCCGGAGGCAGTTGCACATGTTGTTGCTGGCGACTTGAGTCCTGGTGTGAGCGCGTAACTGTCAGCTTCGAAGTCTGCGCATTCGGCGATTGCTTGGCCTGTACTAGGTACGTCCTTCACTACCAGAGCTCTTCAATGGCGCATATGGAGCTTTTGTCAATGGAAAAGCAAGCAAGTCAGGTCTTATTCTTGTCTTCAAACTGGCAGTCCGCCTTCAACACATGCTTCCCATGAGCGTCCGGGTCACGTTTTACAAGCTTACAGCGTCTGTCAGTATCCCTATGAGCCATTACGATGAGCGATCACGATTCAACAGCGAAGCAGGAACCCAGAAAGGACTCCTGCCCAGGATTCTCCCAACCATGGCAAGGATGAGGAATCGAGGTACGTTTGAGACTGTTGTTCCTGTTTTGAATGTCTGCGAACTGCTTTTTTGGATCGTTTGCTAGATAATCCTGCGTTTCTTGAGGGCAGTGTAAGTCCTTACGTGACTATTTCCGACCTCTCATAAATGCCAGCCTCCATCCTTCGAGGGCAATACACAGCACGATATACCCAGATAACCACGACGTGGCAAGCCGCCGTTGGGCGCCGGCAACCTCCCTGCTGTCTCATTGCTATATTCCTCCTGATTGAACCACGAGCATTGTCCCGCCTCTTGGGACTGCTGCCGAGCTGATTAATTGGATACGAAGGAGAAGCGGTTCATTGTGCATTATACAATGGTATACCTAGAGTACTGGTCAACTCGACCCAAAATACACATATGTCTTGTTTCTGGCCTACCACTTCAGCGCGAAACATGCATGAGTAATTTACGAGATAGGACCGATTGGAATGACTTTCGTGGCCGAGCGTTGACCACTGCTATTGCCCCATGCGTGTGCGAGATACGCGGAGAAGGCTCAAGTGCCAAAGAACGGGTGTGCTACACAGCTTCAACAACTGTATTTTACGGTTCATAGAAGCAGATTGGCGCAATTGACCTCCCAAACACCAAGCAGAAGAATTGCCATCAAAAATTCATCAGACTGGATCATTACCGGGTCACCGAAGGCTTTCCCAACGAGTCGTAGGCATTCGTTGTACTTCGAGATCGCAAGTGGGCGGTAATGAGAATAATTATGGTTAAGTGCGAGAAAGCTAAGTGCAACTGCCGCAGTCACCTTTGATAAGATCGATGTAGTATCCGCCATGTTGTATAGACCAGGTAGATTATACGTGATAATGTCCGGCGTGAGAGGCTGAAGATGGACGAAATAAAAACAGATCGCTTGTTGCTTGGGACATGATGAAAGACCATGAAGTTGGTACCGCTCAGGCAAATTGTACTCGATTGCCTTCGCTCTCGACGTCACAACCAATACCTTTCCAGCATGGAGCTTTTTCAGGGAGCAAACATTGGCAGAACGAGCGACGGTCTTCCACACAGTGTGCCGTTGCGCCCGGAGAAGATCAGAGCCTGAGCATTGAAGTCTAAACCTGCTACATCGATGACACCTAGGCGTGTGCTCGTCGCATTATGATATTTTTTAGTGATACACATAAATAGTATCAGAGACCTTTAACACACCTTGATCCTACGTGCTCGACACTCCCTACACCCTTTGCTTGGCCCGTGATTTACCATGACTTTGTTTGCGAGCTTCGGGGTTTCGGATCTCTCGCAGTATCAGTCAAAGTAGATTTAGAAAAGCTCGCATCGTTCTTAGCGATGCTTTCGAGAGAATTGGTCGTAGTCGCAACAGTCTCTGTGTTGTCACCGTACAGCATCCCGCACGGCGCGCAAGTTTTGAACAGTTCAACTCACCCTTACTGCGCGCAAATCGCAAGATCCGACCATTCAGGCCTAGGTGATCTGCGTCACAAACGCGTTGTCAAGATTCTCAGCCTCACAGAGTAAGACTTGATGCTAGCGTCAGTACTCCAAGCAACGTAGTGCATGCTAGCCCGGAGCTCCTTCATCGGAAAGTGAACCGTCTTCACCAGAACACGTTGAGATCTGGAGACACGCGCTGAAGGATGATGGATGAGTGATTCCATTGGGCCTGCTACGCTTTTCGTCCAAGGTAATACTGCCCACGACATATCGCCAGAACCCTCGTAACACATGCCACAAGGGCGTTGATGGCGGCGAGTAAGTGGTATGTATACCAATAGGATCCCATTGGCCCACTTCTTTCGGCTCCGAGATAATCCACGTGAAGAATTAACAAGCAACGGAAGATACGGAATCCATGGCCATGAAAATGCCAAATCTACCTGCCAAGTATCGTAACAGAATAAAACACGAGGACGATCGCGAAGCCCCCTTTCTGGTCGTGCGTATGTCCAGGGGATTATTCCGATGCCTGCCATAACGTACTCTTATGAGAGTGGGAGATGATATGGGTCTTGAGATGAATGGTCACCTATCTAGATGAGCTCGTTGAGAAAACACTGAAGCCCAATGGAAGTCACTAAAGTAGGTGCACTATAGTATTCCACCATCCGGAGGGACAAGGAACTCTCATTTCTATAGTGGATTGCCGCAGAGAAACGACCACGAACATAGAGTCAGAGTAGACACTGTAGAAGCTGGTTGGTTCTCAACACTATAATTGATATGCCAACGCCGGATAATACTCCGGAGACACTTCATTTTGATCCACATTTCTTACTGCCTTCCTATGCAAACCCAGACCTCTTTTACAATGTAGTCTGACACCTCCATCAATGCAGCTCTCCAAAGCTTCATTATTGCTGCGGCAATTCACCCGCACGAAGCCAAATCCCAGCGGCGTTCGCCGTCAAGGCCGTAGGCAGCTACAGTATCTCTCATCGCAACGCCCTAGCCAAACGTTCGCGTGGACCACAGGAGCCAAAGTACCAGTCCCCCTGCCTAACCATGCTCAGATTGCTGACACCCTGTACCCGACTAGATGGCTGATCTCTCGGTTTCACGAAGCACTCCAGACCCGAGTCAGATAGCGAGCCAACTCGACAGAAGAGTCTACAAGCTGATCAGCCCATCACAACGGCACTATTACCGCTCCGGTCTTCAGTCTCCTGAATCATTCTGGCTTCTACATGGCAACAAGATCGTCACTGGAAGCGTCATCGGAATCTGTGTCGCCGGCTTCGCTGCCAATGGGTACGCCAAGTACCTCGCTCAAAGAACGCGCGACTACAAGCTTCTGGAGTTCATACGGCGAAACTTCGTCTCCAGTCTAGAAAATGTGAAGGCTGGGCGATGGTGGGTGATGGCTACATCAAGTGTGATGCACACGAATTGGATACATCTAGGTTGCAACATGTGGGCTCTATGGAGCATCGGTCCTTTTGCCATGAGCTACTTCCGCGTCACCCAATTCCTTGGGTTGTGGCTGGTCTCAGCGGTCTCGTGCTCAGCTGCATCTTTGTATTGGACGCATTTCAAAGAGGAATTACGACGGGAGAAGGCTGTTGGAAGAACATCGGACTCGCATCCAAGGCCGCAGTGGACTCGCTATATCAACCTTGGCTCGGGCAATAGCATGGAATATTATGGTGGAGCTGTTGGTGCCTCGGGCAGTCTGAGCGGTCTCTTTACTACCATGATGTGTATCATGCCGAGGGTGCGAGTCAGTGTCTTTCCGATCACTTTTGTGAGCTTTCCTCTGTGGCTCGGCAATGCATTCTTCGCAACTGGCAGCGCATACTGTATGGTGACCGGCGCGATTCCGCTCATATCACACGCTGGGCATCTTGGTGGCTTGGCTGGTGGCCTTGTATATTACCTCGGTGTTATACGGCCGTTTCTTCGTATTCGAGGAAGGCGGGTTTGAAGCGGTTGTGAAGAGGCTTGGCATAGCCCAGTCAAGTAATTCGGAGGGCATGCACCCTGGCGAATTGTCTGCTTCGGCTGAGTTGCTGAGAAGACTTAACCAGGGAACCATGGCAGTCCCCAACACCACAAGTGGCCGAGAGGGGTTAGATTATGGCATGAAAGTCATCCCGGTCATGCTGCCAATCTACCCTCTGATCTCGCGAAGGGACGATACTTGGTAGACAGCTTTCACAGCCAAACCAAATGGCAATAGCCATGAGGATTGGGGCATGGAAAATCACGGAAAACAGAAGAAATATTAGATGTACGATAAATTTTTCGGACTTTATTTACAGCACCAACCACTAGACAGAGAACCATGAATTATGTCAATGCACGATTAAACCTGTCTTTGTATGTCCAGAGATCGTGCCTGATCTTCTACACCGAGGTCTCCCAAAAATTTACATTCACTATTCGTTCATATATTGAATTTCAGTTTTACGCAATACAGCGCTTCTACCCCCAAAAATACTGAAACCTTGCAAGCACCACCTTGCACACCATCCAATACTACCATCAGCATCTATAACCTTGATACTTCACAACCTTGACAACACCATAGCACACCAAGAAACCAGTAAACGAATCCTACCCGCAAAGTGCAAAAACACACTAACGTACCCAGCTAACGTGGACTCATAAAAGAATCAAGAATGCCGAAAGCTCAGATCTGCGCCTCACTCGGGCATGTGAAGACAGGTATCGCACGAAAGCCATTTCGCGCCAGGTTCTCATTACGCTAACAATTCGGTATGGCAGGATACAGGTATCTATCAAGGTAGGTGAACCACCACTGTGCGAGACACGCTGGCGAGAAAGGGGGTCCAAATGCTTTATATGATGTTGGAAAAGGGTTACTGCGGTTCAAAGAGTAAGGAAGACGATGATGGCCATTAAACTTCCAAGTGCAGTGAAGCAGAATTTGGATCGCCTTGATTCTTCGCAAGTTGTTATACAAACGGTAAAAATACAGTACCCAAGAAATATGTCATCATGACGCTAGCCTGAACAGATGAGGAACTACAAATGCGCCCAGTCTCCTTTCCCACCGGGTATATCCAGTATTCTCATGAGTCGTGGAAGCTGTCGCACGAGTCGTCTCTCATCCGATCCCATTCCGTAGTTCCAGCCAGAGCGCCACGCTTTCCTTTCGTAACAGCATCTCAATTATTCTAACCAGTCTATCATCTGAGCCTAGCTAACAACCACCGCCAGCATTGCCGTGATGGCTGAGTAGCTATATCACTCGTTAGCACCCATCTATATTGGCGGTTCGGACGCACGGGCAAGACATACGTAGCGATAGCCTTCGCCCAGTCTTTCACACAAGTCACGTTCGTCATCACCTCCGGACTCAACGTACACAACGCTGCAACACCCACCATGGCACTGATGACAAGCCGGGCAGGTATCTGCGGCACGACCTTGAAGATGATAATGGTAGACAGCAAGCCAAAGGCCACGACGATGACTGGCGTCTCGAGAGCACTGCCTGTGCGGAAATCTCTGCTCGGCTTGGTCGCAATGGAAGACTGTGGAGAGACAGCGACAAGGTCGCTTTCTCGCTGGAGGAAGGCGGCCTCTTGCTCGACGACGGGTGCGTGATCGGCAATCCAGGTACGGTAGGAGTCGACGTCGGTATGCGAGGCAGGCGAGAGGTTCTTGGTCAGCTTGGCATAGGACGCGAGAGCACGGTCTGGCAGTTGTGATTAGCTTGTTAGTCTACGCGATGGTCTTACATGGGAACTCACTATATTGGTCGACCTTGGCAAAGTTTCTACTTAACAATTCCATCCTGTGCCATTGCAGTTGACTAGGAAGCCTCGCCTCCGCACGCCTCGAAGCCGGTCGTTGCCCCATTCTTTGCTCCTCGTGGGCGATGGCACTGTCCAACTCCCTCAATTGGTCTTCCATCTCTGCGATCTCATCTTGCAGGTACAGCAGCATGCGATTGTTTAGCATCTCGAACTTGCGGTAGATAGGCTTGAGGAAGGCGGGGTCATGGGAGTTAATATTGGAGGCGAGGAGGTCATAGCCAGATTTACTAGGCTTGGCCTGAGAACTCTCGAGATTAGAGGTGCTCCTAACTAGCTGGTTTGCAGGCCGGGCGTATGTCTCAGGTATCAAATAGCTTGGATCGTGAGGCGTCTGGGTCAGTTGCGGCGGCGACGGAGCGTAGTATGTCTCTGGACCTTGATTCGTCTCCAGCGAAGGCCAATGCTTGTGACTGAAAACATCCCCTCTCTGTGCCGATAGGTCCGGTGAAGCCTCGAGTAGACCGTAAGCACCTTCGTACGGTGGATCTACCTCCATACTGGGGTCGTCAAACACCGTAGGTAGCTTCTTTTGTAGGGTTGGTGACTCTGCATCTGGACTGCTCGACCTCATGTCAGAGATGCCAGAGTCTGAGTGTAGACTGGCCCTCCCCCAATTATGCGGTACGCCATTCTGTATTGCTCTTACTTCCAGGTCACTGTATCGTGGTGACCTTTGGGGCATATCCGCGAATCTTGGAGACCGTTGCGGCTGATGCAATGAGCTGGCTGAATTCGAACTTGACGATAATGCCTCCTGATGCTGCTCTGCTGCACCGAGTTTGTTCTCCTCTGATTCCTCTTCGGAGCTATCCTCATCGTTCTGCATAAACGCGAAGACGTTCACGTTCTCTTTGTTCGACCTATCCACGTTCTTGAACGGCCGATGCTCGAGTCTCAATCTCTCCAGTGGTGCATCTTTCTTCGCTCCTGGACGTTTGGATGGGCGTAAACTGGACGGAAAGATGGAGTAGGGTCTCGCAGTCGAATTGCTGCTCGTAGATTCGTGGGAGGTAGTTGATATGGCGGATGGGGCTGATTTCTTACCCGACGATGAGGGCTGCTTCGAATGTCGACGACGGTGTGTGCTGGTGGTCGAAGGCATTGTCGCGTCTGTGGTTGTCAATTGAGATGCTCAGCATCTACTAGTCGCCAAACTCTCAATCGTTTGCAGTCTGACGTCTTGCTGGCTCTTCGATGGTTTTCTTCAAGCTAGTTGGTCATTCGGTGACCGATGTATCTACGTCGTTGCAGTAATCAATCCTGGGGGCGAAGACATTTGAGAAGCAACATAAGTGTTCTTATCAAGCATGAAAAAAAGTAGAATAGAAGAGGTGTTGCATCCTACGGCTTCCTACCACACTCCTCTGAAACACGAGTTGGAAGGTAGAGGCACTGGAGGGGTCATACATAGCCCACCAAGTCTCATACTCCACGCAAAACGTGCCAGTTCGGCGGCAAACCTGCTAATGCGCCGGCCATGTCAAGCTTAGCAAAGTACAACGTAAGATACCCCTTACTTGTACTGCTGCCAACAGGGTATGGCGGAGTTCTTTGCAGGCTTCGCGTTGGGAGTTGCTTGGGCTGATCAGGAGGAGGCGTTTTTTTCGGCAGGAAGATAGCGTTTCACGTGGGTCTGAGTTGGCTGCGCATACAGAATCTTTCAAGCCAGTCCAATGATACACACGAAGCTACTCCTATGAACAGAACTTGTGTTAGACGATCTGTCTCGAGACTGTGCTTTTAGCCTGTTACAAGAATATGTAAACGATATTGAGCCGCTTAGATTATAGATTGTTCGCGCGCGGTAACGGCATGCTTAATTCTTCTAGATGTTGCCAAGTCTACAGAAGAATATATTTCAAATGATGAATTAAGAAGCCAATAATCTCCAGGCGCCTCCCCTTCTATTACACCAATCACGCCGCGATCCCATTCTGCTGAGGTGCAGGAGTTCCATTCTGACCACCATTCGGAGGCTGTGGTGTCCCACTCCCCTGCCGGCTCCGACTCTGGACTCTTTCCGCCAATTGGGCCTTCTGCCTCTCCATCAGAGCTGCCTGCTCCTCAGCAGACAGATGACCTTGCTGTACCGGTGACCCCGAGGCACGAGTTGTTGTACCGTTAACCTGCGGTGACGCTGGAGGTTGCGATTGAGACTGGTGGGATGAAGAATGCTGGTGGTACAATTGTGGACGCTGTTGGTTTTGGGTTGGTGCTTGGCCTTGAGCTTGACCAGAGTAGGATGGATGCTGTTGAATTTGTGGTGATGCACTACCGCCTGCTTGAGCGGAGCCGTAGCCATAGCCCTGAGGGGGGACCGCTCGTTGTTGGTACTCGGTCTGACTGCCTCGGTACTGTGTTGCTTGCGGTCCAGTTCGGGCCTGGGGAGTCGAGTACTGAGAGTTATAATTGTAATTGCTTGCGTTCTGGCTAGCGTAAGGACGGTAGCCGTTCTGATATGCGCCATACTGAGACTGCGACTGCGACTGCGACTGTGACTGCGACTGCGACTGCGACTGCCCCTGCGACTGTGACTGCGACTGCGACTGCCCCTGCGACTGTTGTTGACCGTAGGCTTGTCCATAGTTATAGCGGGAAGCTGCCGCGCCAGCTGGCTGTCCTGCATATCCACCTTGAACAGGATATCCTGGTCGAGCAGCAGCAGCAGGCGAATAAGTAGAAGAGGCGGGTCGGTTGGAGTACTGAGGATTCTGATGGTAGCTTGGATTGGCTTGTCTGGGTGCAGTCGAAGATCCATAGGCAGCTCTCGGGTATTGCTGCACTGGTGTAGCGCCTGGCTGGACGTAGCTGGTACTTCGTGATGGAGCAGCAGGGTAAGCGTTGGGAGTTGAAGCAGTTGCGGGAGCTGTAAGCCGAGCTGTGCGAGCAGCGGCTGCAGCTTCGCCGTCTTCCATAGTACCTTTCTGATTCCTGCTCTCGACCTGTATCTTGGTACTGATTTTGAGAGCACCCAGTCTATCACCATCCAATTTGGCGAGCAAGTAGGGTGGTAAGGTAGAGACAATCAATGTCAATTGAGCCTTCAGGGTTTCGTAGACTTCAAATTCGGCTTCCGATGGGCTTGCCGGCCCTGCAGTAGTGGCGTCAGTAGTGGCGTCCATCGGCGGATTCTGGCGCGAAGTGTTCCTGACTCGTTGATGTGAGTCTAAAGTCTCCAGCAAATCCGATATTTCTTGTAGGAGATCATCGACGTCCTTGTCCGGCTCGGGCGCATCTGTACCGCTGAGATCGAGCATCGTCATCTGTTGCGGCGTCTCCCCCGGCTGCCAATTCCTAATGGCTTCCTGGAGCTCTTCCTCATCGATTTCCTCTTCATTCACAGCCCCATTCGTCTCCTCCGACTCGGATTCATGAACCCTAGCCTCTCTTGAATCCAGAATTTCCTCATACCTCGATTCGCCGTATTTCTTCCACCATAGACGGTTCTTCTCTTGCTCAGCTACCAAGGCCCCTGAATCATCTCGATCAGGAGCAAAACTAGAGTAAACGCTGCGGAACAATGCGTCCTCCTTCGCCTGATTGTGTGCTACGGCCGCCTCCGCTGACATAGTCGTTTGTGGCTCGCCAAAGCTCAAGGCTCTATCCCGCTGTTTCCGCTTTGACTCTGGAGATGCGAGCTGCGTTGGCGAGGGAGCAACGTCGTATGTCAGCCACTGACCCGTTGAAAGCGGTTGCGTTGTATAGCCATCTCGTCGATTTGACCTGCTCCTTGACTCCGCCTCTGCCGGATTATACCAATTGACGGACGAGCTTCTTGTAGAAGTGTGTTTTGACGTTTTTGGTACGGGGAGGGCAGCAAGGTTGGAAGGGGAAGGAAATAGGTCTTTCAGAGTGGGGGGCTTTCCACCCTCATTGAAGCTGTGCTGTGGTATGATCTTCGTGGTGGCGATACCATTCGGTAATGGGAGGTCAGCGAGTGACTGCTGCGAAGCATCTTGCTTGCGTATGTTTGAGAATAGTTGCTTGGCGGATCGAGGGTCGGCCTGGCCGAAGAGAGTCAACACATTGTCCCCGGAGTCATCCATCCTGGCGTAGGCCTTCGTCTCTTCTGTAGGTTCGGCTTTGATGTCATTTGATGGCTTCAGCATTTCAGGTCTCCTGACCATATCCACACGGATAAGTTCCTCAAGCTTGTGCTTCAACGTCGTAACTCGCAAGATCTCAACTCTTGCTTTTCGGGCAGCTGTCTGAACAATTGGGCTACCGCGAACTGTTTCTTGCAGTCCTTCGAGGACACTCGACGTCGCTGTATCCACATCCTGGACAAGCTCGTCCACGGTCATGTAGCCCTTAGAGGCGATCAGGCCCGCGATTGTGGTCTTTTCGGACGCTTCAGCAACTTTTGTCCTCTTCTCATCGTGAGAATGCTGTGTGGCCGAGCTGATAGGTCGATCGAAGGTGGAGGGAGTAGTGTCCTGTCTGTGTCACGATAGAGTCAGCCAGTGGAGCTGGAAAAGTACGGCACAACGGATTCAACCTACTCTCTCAAAATGTCCAAGACATCTACCAACCACTCTTGGAATTTCTCTCGCTGTTTTGCTGCGCCATCACCATTCACTTCATTTCCATCAACCACCTCCGTGGTATCCTGACGCTTTCGCTTTCCCGCCATGTTACGATTCTGCCAGGCTTCTTTGTATACTTCGACGAGCTTGATATTGAGCGGGAGGCCTTTAAGACGCTCGAAAGGCCTAGGGAGGGAAGTGGAGGTGGCCTCGTGATGCTTCAGGGATACCTCACTGGGTTTCAACAATCCGCATTAATTATATGACCGTAGTCGCTGATATGAGGTGTCACTGGTGGGATAAGAGGCCCTCAAAGACTTGGTGTGGGTGCCGCACAATGCGCGCTCAATGTCGTCGCCCTCTGGCTAGACTTTTGATGTTCTTGCCAAAGGCTAGCCGTCTCTACGATCGACGCGAGGTTTGGCGGGAGAAGAAAGTCGCGAGGAGGAGCCCGAGAAGCCCACGAAGCGCGTCGAATGGCCTAATCAACAATAAGTCCTGACAGAGGCAGCAAGTGAATGACGTTCCTCAGACCAGTACAACAGAACATTGACATGTCCAATTTAACTGATAATGCTGAATTGTCCTCTACCTCCGACAAGGATCAGAGTCGAGCCGCGCTAGTGGGTAGGGCTGAGGAGTTAATGCTGACTCATCAGGTCTTTTCTTGGCAGTTGGCTGACAAGTATATACGAGGCACGCCCGGCTTGATGCTAAAATTATTTTGGACGCAACTGACCTTCGTCAAGAGCCGCAAGTCAGGCGCGTTAGATATCGACGCATCACTTAGCTGCCTCGAGACTCAATTAGACCCTTGCTAATTGAATTCTGTGATTGACTCCGTTCCTGCGCTACGATTTTCAAGCTCTGTAGTCCTCGCAACTACCACTTATCGTGATAGCTTGCCCGGGGCTCGAACACAAGCTTTGCTATTAAGCGTTGAGCTTGGACATCATGCGGGGCATTCGTTATGGATGCAGACCAGTACATTACAAGCGATGCGTCCTGAAGCCTACACAGGGGCGATCAATTCTACGGGAAAGAGCCCGCAAGGTGTAGAACAAAGCATGACTTGAAGCCGGCCATTACCATTAAACATGGCTGTTGAGCTGCAAGACCTCAAAACTTGGAGTCCTGGAGCAAGAGTGATGACATGTTTCTGCCACAGTGGCAAGATCTCCGAGATCAGTCCTCAAAGCAGTGACTTTGATCCACACATAGAAATGTCAGACTTGCATTTCGTCGCTCGAAACAAAGTGAATAAGCCCAGAATTCTTGACCGGTGAACAAAGAACTCTGCCATTCAAGAGTGAATCTGTGCGATCGGAAGCGCTTTGTGAGATCCCTCCTTTGTGCTCCTCAGCAAAGACATTGTTCACTTCCCCTATGTAAAGATACTTCACTTTCCAATGGCTTATTTTCATCAATCCCTCAATTCCCAGAACCATCTCAACCATCAGTCTCACTCTATCGTCGAGAGCAAGACTCATTCCATACAATCATTATCCAGTCAACATATTGGGACACTTAGTCGTTCTGAATAAGATGTCTCATACGCCATACTGCCCGAATGAGCTCTCGCCATGGCCTCGTCTGATATTGGGTGGCACGAATCAGGGAAAACCAAGTGATCTTCAAGCTAGCGGTGACCTCGATAACATCGCCAACGACCTCAGCAGCCATAAGTACTCCCCTCGTCTGACTCGAAGGCCCAGAAATTCGCGGAGGAGGACCCTGAGTATCCTAACATCAAACAGCACGCAGCCCTGTTCCGATCGTAATAGCTTCGGCTCTACCCAGCGATACGATGATGCTAGTGATAGCATCGCTGTACAGCCACTAAATCACCAAGTGAGCGAACGTGAGGTGGAGCGGCAGTTGGATCTGAGAAGAACAAGACTGAAGGAAGCCAAGCGCAACGGAGATGACGCCGAAAGGCACATATTGAAGGATATGAGACTATTCGATGGTATCGAGAGGCCGCTGATTGGGGATGCCATGACGGAGCACGCGCAATTTGAAGGGCGATTCTCCGAAGAAATAGTTCACGGCGGGCTCGCACCACTCCCTACCCGAGACAATTCTGACTCGAATCTTGGCCACACGCCAGAGATATGCTGGCACATGAAGCTCCAGTCTCTACATGGAGCTCTGATACCGGATGAGTTTGCCGAATGCAGCATACATGCTGCACCAAATCGACCAAGTACTCCGACTAAACCCACGAGTTCGACGATTACGCAGTCGCCGTCAGGCTTCAAGACTTCGACATTTTTCACCACACCGTCACCTTCCTCGCGCAAAACAAGAGCCTCATCGATTGGATCGTCCACACTTCAAGGCTCCCCTACAGTCGTGTCGCCAGCCAAGGCATCAATCACAGCCCCAAACGCCGATAAGGAAGACCCCTTTCTGTTCATTGGGAAGTATATACAACATCATTCCAAGAACGCTAAAGGCCCAAAAAAGACCGAAACCAACGAAAATCGAGTCTCTCAAGCTAGCGCCGGAAAAGCAGACCAGCCTGGCTGCATCTGCTCGAACCACCATTGCCATGTTGATCTTTCTGGAGGACCCAGCGAACACTGTCATTCTTGCAAACTCCCAGGACCCCAACCAGAGATCCGGGCTGCGATGCGTCGTATAGAGTCCACAAGAAAGTCTCGGATGTCCGTGCGTACTTATAGGGCTTCGCCATCGAGGCCTGCATCTGCTCATGAGAACAAATACTTCGAAGACTTACAGAAGGACATGATGCTCGTTGATATGTACAATGCGGAGATGGAGGAATGGTGCAGTGAGGGTATCTGGTGGCAAGGATGGCTGGTAGTCGAAGAGCTGAAATGTAGAGGGATTGTTGGATCGGTACTACTTGTCCATCAGAGGAATGGGGAGGCCCTTTAGAGCTAACGCCACTGATTCACGGTTTTTCTTAGCATTGAACGTCAATGCCATCGCATTTCACACATGATCAACGCATGTTCAGCACTGATGCCTGATTTTGTCCAAATATCCCGACCTTTCTCTGCTCTAAGTTTCGTAATTGAAGTCGCAAACAATTTATAACACCATGATATTCCAGTTTCCCGCTCCTGTGTTCACTCTCACAGGTCTTCCGTACTCTTCACAATCTCAATGTCCCAGGGAGCTAAACATTTCTGAGGCAGCCAATTCGAAGCCATCAAGACATGGTAAGAATGGGATTACACCAACTCGCTCCTCATGTTGTCGGAAATCAGAGCCATTTCGAGCCCTACAAAGGTGATAATGCTTTGGAGCATTCATTGTTTCAGACTGATCTGGCACCCTTCTCATAACAGTTGTCATATCGTTGAGGCTCATCCTCGGAATCTTATCTAGGGTATTCGCGCAGTATGATCAATTGAAAGAGGAGTCATATCGTAAGAAGGGTGACCTATGATCCCCTGACTGCCGAGATGCAATCAGATCATCCACACAATCCGAGAATGCCAACTTCAGGGCCCTAGCGAGGCACAACATATCGCTCGGATCGTCGGCCGAATTCGGAGCCTCAATTTCTACTGCGTCTCTTTGCACAACACACTGAGCGGGTAGCTTCAAGAACGGTCGGAGGATATTGGCTAATAATCTCATCCAGATAGGAAGAGGCTGAGGATTGTATAAAAAGGATTGAGCACGCTCACCAGGTATATCAGGCTTGGGCTCAGTCATTGGATTGAGCGGTAATTCGAAGTTCTCAACCTAGCTCAATTGCACACACCGTATCGTTCCGTAGAAACACATCGCAGATTGCTGCAACATTACTATTCATCTTAGCCACATCGGATCTGACTGTCCTCTCCGCCAAAGTCTTCAAGACAAGTGCCGGACCCATCGAAAATCTCACATAGAGCTTCTGCCTCTAGGGGAGGACTGGTAGTAAGGGACCCACGCTGAAGTCGTCCCCGTATGATGCTTCTATGATAGAGGTATTTCCTCCGTAGACAATGGGCTTCGCTTCTTCGTGTATTTGCTTGCTGGTGGCCAATATGCCAGGAGGAAATTTGTAGTTAGTGTAGCCAGAATATGTCTCGCCTATACGGAAGCTGCTGGCCGAACCTCTTGATGCGGTGCTCAATTGAAAGGTTGGGGGAGCCACACATGCTGGTGGTGGGGAAGGCTGCGACTCCGAGGTCTTTAAAAGAATTGAGGGTAGAGGAGTAACGCGACCTTCGAACACCAGTGTGGTGTAAGAATCCAAGATGATCGGGGCAGCAAAAGGGATGTCGACTGATCTTAGTAAGCTTAGATTTAGCGGCTGAGTCTGAACAAGATCAGCTGGGCTTTATATATCATATTCGCGAGCATTTCATTCGCGGTAGTAACTAGCACGTGGTTGTTTCGGCCGGAGACGGCGCACAGGAGCTTGGAAGAAATGGATGCTATGTTTAAAGGGAGGGCGATGTGGGTTTTCAAGAACAAGGAGCTGACAAGGGTTCATCCGAGGAGAGGGGCGTTGGTGGGCGAGGGATCGGAAGTTGTTGAGAAATCGATTGGCGATACCACTTTTGTAGAGAGCGTCTAACAAAAAAAGGAATGGTGAGAACTGGAGAGACCGTTTTCATATCCTCCACCGAAGGTTCCAGGGTAAATCACATTGGAGTACCACTCCATGCGAACGAACCCTTTGACCACGCATCGCACTCAGTCCTGATCAATACTACTCCCCGTCTCCTCCGTCGAAAACGCCGCCTTCCCATCCCACACCCCACCCACGCTCCCCCCAGGCCCACTACTAGGCCCACCACCAGCAAACATGCCCGCATTCTTAAAGCCGTAGGTAGGCAAATCCGTACCCACGGGTGATCCGTTGGACGTGTCGTCGGAATAGATGTTGATGGTCCCGCCTACCTGGTGCGAGGATCATAAGGTGTAGATTTCGAGGCTAGATGGAGGGCAATATCGCTCCCGTTATGTGCATCGAAAGTCATACCGCGATCTGGATCAGATTGACAGAGTGAAAATTGTACTTAAGGGTCGAGACAGCTGGCCAGCCACAGACGGTATTAATAGCGATTTGACAGTCATTCTGGTTGGGAGGCGAGTATTTGGACAATGCTTTTAATCCTTGGTTGTAAAGACAGGTTGGACTAGTGGCGCTACCGTCACGGCGCTGAAGGGGAGAAGAAGCGGATGAGGATATGAGGGGAAAGGACGTGAAGAAGAGAGATGGGGTAGACATGCATCTTGATTGGAGTTGAAAGTGAATGTGGATAGATGGCTCAAATTTGATATGCGTCTTGCTGCTTTGTGAGGATGCTGCAGGTGTGGATTCTTCCCTCGATACACGAAAAGAAGATGAGGACTTTACAGAATGTTAGACGTCAATAGAGTCGTGCTACGCATTCGAAATGATGTCGCAGATACCAGACCAACAGCTTTTTAACGTCATCGCCGACACAGCTCGAGATGATTCAAGGCGTGCACACGGAATGTACGTAGTCTTCAAACGTGGGACGAGGCTGTCTACTGCGCTTTGATTGACAGTCATGATAACATGGAGGAGATCTAGAGACCGAATTGGGAAAGGCACAAGTCGGCTTGCTAGGGGTCAAGTATCATGAAAATTGTTGTGAGAATTCGATTGATGCGGCTGTAGTAGGAGTTCAGCATTACCTGCCGCTTCGTTTTCAGCCATGAGGTTGCTGCCGTCAAAGTGAAGCCAAATGAAATCAGAGGATAGAACGCCTTACTACTGTTGTCTCAGAGCGGGCCCACAGCATGTATTTTGGTCTCGTTTGAGGTCCTTGAAATTTCCTCGGGCCTATCAGCGACGGTTTGATAGGGGGCTCCTTCAGCCTCAGTCAGCTAGGGCGAATGGTGAAATACAAGAAGTTTTCGAATGCCATCGAATCAGTCAGCAAGAAAGTGTACTCTTGGGCAGTGATGTCATAACAATGCTGTAAAATTAGATCAGCTGCTAGAGCTCAAGGAGATAGTCTCAGAGGTCCAGCACATATTGGAGGATAACCAAGTGCCTTTGGGATTTGAGGGAGTAGAGACGCTAGATATTTGCTGAAAGGATCATGAAGAAGTAATATAAGATAAAGACTTGACTGAGCATAGCACGACGTATCTAGCAACTTGGCAGAGCAGGAGAGTTGAACAAGAAGTGGGAAGACATTTGGAAAGTTGTTGAATAGAGAGTGGCTTTTCGCGATTTCCAAAGAGCATGGTAGGACAGCTTCCCTGCGTAATCTGCTCTGAAATGTTCGTAAGCAATAACATATCACCATTTCAAGTGTCAAAGAAGTGCGCTTATCATGGAACTATTTGTCATTCTCACTGCTCATGATACAATCAAGACGATCAGTATTATGCTTTGGACGAACGGGAAATGTCAAGTTCGCGGCTCTAGTGTTCAGCAATGATTACCCAATGTCTGACTTAAATGCGGCTTCCAAGTGCTGAGACGCCAACAATCCAATAGATAGCCTGATATAATTTTAAGAAGCCAGCCATTTGATAGTCAGAGAATCCGTCAGCTGGGCAGTTGACACAGTGACCTGTGTGCTGCCGGAAGGAACACTGCCAGCATAGAAAGACGGACTACCGCTATATGCAAGATTACCGCCAGAGTTGGTGAAGACGGTCGCGGTAGTGACACTTGAAGAGCAGACGAGATTGTTGCTCTGCACAGCGCACTTGCCCTTGCTGGAATTGAGAGTGAAGCCGGTTCCAGAAGCCGTTGCTGTGAAGGTAGCGCACGTGCCGCCAATGTACCAGGTACCTCCACTGATGATACAGCCGTCAGTGCTTCCACCGTATGTGACTGGAAGGGTCCCAGATCCAGAAAAGGGGGTTCCAGGTGCGGTAGTGGGCCCGCCGCCTGCGGGCGTGGTTGTAGTAGTGGTCGGGGCAGGCGAGCCACCACTCTTTGGTAAATACTTGACGCCTGTAGCGGGACAGTTTGAGGTTGCGCCACCTGATGGAAGTCAGTCAATGGTGATTATGCAAGCGGCGCAATGCTACGTACTTGGATTGACAGGAACGAAAGTCCCTGACTGCACACTGCCCTTCACATCATAGAAGTACCAGATCTCGTCCAGCTGATTGGTACTCGCGCATTGGATCACGGCGGTGACACCTCGAGGTGCTTTCAGTGCAGCAAGGATGGCAGCAGACGTATATGTAGCGGTCGAAGACGGTACAATCCCGGCATTGGAAAGCCAGGTGTAGGAGGGTAGAGACTGGAAGAGGGACACGGTCTTCGTAAAGTAGTCGACCACTTCCTCTTGGGGTGCATAATTGGTATAGCAGTTCGGCTTTAGCGTGCTGAGGCATGTGCCGTGTTTGCCCCATTCGTGCTCCCAGAAGCTCTCATCTGTGCCAGCGTTGTTCTTCCAGTAGGTATTCATGTAGCTAAGTAGGGAGGTCTGCCCGGCTGCAGTAAGGATGGCGGTAATGTTTGTGTACTGCCTGTTTGGGTCGCAGGTAGCATCGAAAGTGCCATCGCAGTGGTCAGGCCTGCAATCAGTCAGACGAGGTCCTCCTCCAGGTTGCAGATACTCACCATAGGCCATGAATGGTCCAAGAATTGGTCGGTCCTGTGGCCGGAGATGCATCCCAAAACTGTGTCTGTAGCAACTGCCCTCCGGGAGCATTGAAGCAGCAAGTGTCCTGAACAACAGTAGTATTTTGACAGCTAGTTTGCGGGTTAGAACATGTCGGCGGCGACCCTCCTAGAGCTTGCTTGCTTGAAGAGAGTAGAAGTATCTGGGAAGCTGTCAAGAATGACTTGCAGAGCGTTCTCAAGGAAGAAGACATGACGGTGGGTATGGCAGAGGAGCTAGGGATAGAGAAGACAGAGGAGCAGAGGTCTTTAAATGCCCCGTCTTGCAGCACTTCTTGGGCATAGGAAAGCATGTCGTAGACCTATTTAGGTAGGCGAACTCTGCGTAATCGACGATCGAAAGGGGTATGCTTCACGGTCCAGCCGTTGATTGGGAAGAGTCTTGGGGGACAGATGTTGAGCTAGAGACAATGATACGGTAGACTGGTGAGTTGATGGGCGCGCATAGGGGACAAGTGGACTGCCAAGCTGGGAGCTGGCGTAGTTATGGGAAGGAGAGTAATGGGTAGCGACATATCAGGTTTGAGACAAGGACGGCGTGTGCCTGGTCTTGCCTGACCTTCCCCAAGGGATCAGATGCTCCAAGGCGTTGCCTTACCCACGATGACTGTTGATTGGCAAGAGAGAAATACTTGGCACGGGGGTCGGAGAAAATTAAGTTCGGGTAGGACTACGGCGCTAGCCATATCCGGCCTCCTCCCGTCTCTCTGACAAGCGCCATCATGTCATCGTGTTTTCTCTCTTTATCTTTCCTTTGTTTGTGAAAAATCTTATGAAAGCAGCAGTACCATTGCAGAGTCAACAGAGATCTCGGCCGAAAGTGTAGTACTCGAGTGAAACCAGCCTTTCGTAGTATCTATCACATTTCCAGCCATCAACACCACCAGGCATGCATGCATCAGCATCAGCATGAGACCAACACTGAAACACCATTGAATGATTGAAGCGACGGAAATGCTAGGACCGAGTAAGATATCTGCCGAAATATTGGCATGCGTATCTATGCCTTCGCATTTGGATTCGTGCCGATTCTTCATCAGTAAAAGCAGCAGAAGTATCAAAATAAATCGAAGGATGCTTTGCAGGTGACCTTGAGAGTAGTTTCCAAAACCTATCTGTTTCTGATAGCGTCGCCGTCTATGGAAATGGCCACCATGGATGATGTTTTCGTATTTTGTCTTTGTCACCTTGTGCGCTCTTTGTCCCCAATCAAGGGTCGAGTTGCTAGTAATATAAAAGGTAGGTTCCTCGTGTTTCCGTTCCATGGTTCGTTGTAGCGGCAGCTTTCGCCTGTTTCGTCACATGCTACGAGTTATACTTCATCCTTTGTCCATATCTCCACTGAGATGCAACCACAAACTTCCGACCTAGATTCGCTAGAACGCCGACTTCACCATCTTGTGACCCAATACCTCGACGACCGTGATGCATCGATCAAGCCCGAAAACCATGAAATAGACCCATCGCTGCCGAGATACCTTTGCGCCGAATGCGCTTGGTATACAACGAATTCAAGGCACCTTGCCAATCATTTCCGTGTTCAACACCTTCCATTTTCTTGTCGAATGACGGGCTGCCCATTTCGCTGCGCTTCCCAGGACGCCATTGACAGGCATCGGCGCAGTAATCATGGAATAGCCTGTCCGCATGAAAATTGCCTGGAAATCTTCACCTCCACATCAGAGCTTCAGCGTCACATTGGGGAATTCCATACGGCCAAAAACAGTTCGACAATTTTTCAGTGTCCGTACCCTGACTGTGGACAGGGATTTTCGTACTACAATGCACTTTTAGAGCATTATGATGGCCTGCATCCACCTTATATCTACCAACAAGGCAAAAAGGCGCCCTACAAATGCCCATTTTGCATCAAAAGATACATCAAGGAGAGATATATGACGCCCCATGTGCGAAGTCATTTGGCAAATCGTTGGGCTCCAAGTGCTCAAGGTGACGGAGAACAAGATCAAGGTGCTCTTATCAGACAATCTTATGCAGCTGCTGCAGAGAAAGCTTTGCAGGTACCTGAAGAGCCACATGTTGCACTTGAGCAAGCATCGAACGATCATGAGCCCCTACTAGACGAAGAACCAGATTACTCAACCACAATAGTCGACGGGCGACTTTACATCGACGATGAATTGATATTGTCTAGCCCAACGTGGGGAGACAGCAACGGAAACAGTGTCCCAAGCTCTCCTGAGCTCGAAATATCGACCGAGCATAGCAAGAGAATGAAAATTGGCTATGTACTCGAGCCACAGTCCACTGACACTAGCATGCCCGATACCGAAGACGACGACGATGAGTATCCCGAGGCCTTCGCACTGGACGATGATGAGCTACCACAAATGGATTCTGCGTCTGGGCGTATCCATAGCGCGGATGGATTCTCAAACAGCGATCAGGGCCGAAAGATTTTCAGCTGGGTCCTCCAAATTCTGGGCTTACACGAATGGATAGGGGTTGGCGAGATCATAGATCTTTGGACTCACCTCCTCGAGCCTCAACAGCGCATCCAAATCCTGCAGCAGTTTCATGAAATCAACGTCGAAGAAGACGAGGACCGGATCCTCTCAATCCTGCGCAGCAGCACCATCAGCGAACTGATACACGCCTGGGCAAGCTTCAAGCTAACGGCATTCCAACGACGTCGAAATGGCGTACCGCGCGCCTGTGCCGCCAAGATCACAATGTGCTCGCTCGTGCAATATTGTATTGCTCTTGAGGAGATCATCGACGAGGGTCGTCTGACTGCGATGACACGAGGCTACACGGTCCCAGATCTTGTCCGGAGACCTCCCCCAGATCGCTCGCTTATCACTCTAGACACAACAATCGAAGATCTCATCGAGGCTCTTGCGGAGAGGGTTAAATGCAGGATGGTGCATGAGAGATGGGTACAATTCACTAATGTGCTGGTTTTGAAAGAGGCTAAAGCCTACATTTTGGATTTGAAAGTTGTGGCGAGAGCTATGTATCCTTTCAGTCTGCACGGACAGGAGTGGTACCATATTTTTCGTCTCGACAGAGACTAAATTTTTGTCTTGTGTAACTAATTTCTTATTGTTTTGCTCAATACTGGCTTTAATGAGGTGCGAGAGGTACTCGTTACTACTATTCAGATGGAAGACTTGACAGTACGATTACTCAACGTGTTCAACAACTGCATCAACTCAGCTTAACTAATATGCATCGTACAAATTGCTGCTCTTCTTCATGCAAGTATTTTCTTTGTCGCTCTTCGCCTAGTATCATGCGCAAAGCTTCCCTCGCCCTGCAGGTTCTTCAACCTACTTGAGGAAAAGTTTCCCTTTCAAGCTCCCACCTTAGTCTCCTTAGGCTGTTCTTCATACTGCATAGTTGCGCGCATCAACATGTAGTCGTTCCATTTTATGGGTCCATATTTAGCTGGATGCGTCTCATCGGTGCAGGATGGTAGACACTCGACCACGGTCGGGCCCTCTGGGGAAACAAAGTAAGGAATTGAGTAGCGAGCTCTGGTCATGCGCTCGTCACCAGTGAAGCGGTCTTGTTTGGGGGCAGGGTCACACGATGGACTGTCGACTTTAAGGAGTCTTTGTGGGCACTGTCAGTCGTCGAAGTCGCGCAAGAGCAAGGCTCAGACGCTATGAGAGGTGACTGACCGTTGCTCCAGCGCATCAATAGATCGCCTACATTCATAACGATGGCGTCTTTCAATGGGGGAACGTCGATAAACTCGCCCTGCTTGTGGGGATTCTCGATCTTAGGTATTGTTAGATTTTCCTTGCTGACTCTGTGATAGTCTTGGAAATTTTACCTGAAGACCACCACAATCATCCTGAAATAGCAATGTGATGGTCGGCCAGTCAATATGAGCACCCATTCTTGCGGATGACTGGTTCTCGATGTTGGCTGCAGGAACCGGCCGCTTAATGTAGTAATCGCAGTTGATTGTTGTGTCCAGAGTGCATGGGGACAAAGTGGTTCTCGAATTCCATTCCAACACCGAGAGCCATGGCACTTAGAATGGCAGTCCCAGTAAAAACCTCTCATGAAATCTCGAAAGCCTGGGAGCACATCCTCCGGAATCCACTGATTAGGCTGGTCTTTGTTGCTTTCGCTGCCTATTTCGTAGCTCTCTTTGACATCGAAACCTACCTCAAATTCTGCTTGAGCTCCTCTGCGTAGGTCTCATCGCCCATAGCATTCGAAACTTTCTCCAGACCTGGCCACGAGTAGCCTCGATGGACAGCGTGCCCGCTGGGATGTGGAGCCATCATCTTTTGCTCGAGTTTGAGGTCGAAAAGTTTCTTGGACCAACTGAATGCCTCTGCTAGCCTTCCCGGAGACACGCTGTGGTTGGTGATGTAGACGAAGCCGACGTTGCGACAGGCTTCTGTGAGTCTTGCAGCAATCGAGGCTTTATCATCCACTATTGCTTTGGAACCTCATCCTCCAAAGTCAACAATGGGTATTGATGATGCTTCCGCGGTCATCTTGGTCGCGAGAGGAGGGTCCTAAATCTTTGCGCTTGGTAGTAATGAAAAGGCCTTTATAAACCTTGCTGGCTAATATTTGATAGCAGATGCTCGTCTTAACGAGATACTGCAGCTTGTATACCTTAAGACTTAAGATTTAAGAGATGCTGAAATGATGATTATCAATCGCTCCACCTCGCCGGTCATACAAGAATCTGTATACCTTCCGACTGCCAGGCAAGCTGTCAGAATGTGTGGTAGTCTAAGACGCCAGCGCAGTCGGAAGCTGCTCGAGTTAAGAATCACTCGTGTCCTCAAGCTCATTGCAGTCCTATCTACAATGAGACTAAGGGGTAATGGATCGAAACATTATTTCTCTGCGCGATTACTGTATATCAGGTCTTCGGGCTCTACGGTCTTCCCATCCAACAATTGGATTGAGTACTATCCGCCAAGTGACCTCTTGCTGGCTCCAATAGAATAGAAGAGGAAAAGTATAGATGTGGCGTTCGAGAAATATTGGCTGTCGGTGAGGCTGAGGTCGATTTAGTGGCCAAATTCGTCAGGTCCAGGATGGAGCTAGAACTAGTCCCCGCGCAGAATGTCCATCCCATTCTCCTTTTATCGAGCGTTATTTTGCTAGTTGTATAATCATACACCGCACTGTTTTGCAGTAGACTTTGACATAGTCGCAATTGATTCAGCTTTGGTTGGCAAATTTTGTCGTACACACGCGGAAGCGGAGCAGATCGAGCTCGAAAGGATTCCCTGCACGTCCTCCGCTTAGTCTGGGCCCCGCCTTCACCCAAGAACTTCGAAGATTACACAAAAGGACAGCAGACATCAAATTCGCGGTTCCGGTCCTCAATTCTACAAGCACACCTGCCACATGTCTTTCTTCCCTGGGCAAGGCCAACAGCATGGTTATCAACCACCGCAACAGCCATACTACGGAGGACCTCCACCACCGGGGAATTATGGACCCCCACCTCCTCAGGGCTATGGAGGACCACCACCTCAAGGGTACCCTTCCCAGAACGGCTTCCCGTACGATTTCCATTGCCTTTGTTCTGTGAGATTCGCTGATTGCGGTGCAGACAGCAAGGATACCCACCACAAGGATATCCACCCCAAGGGGCTCCATCACCACAACCTGGCTACGGGTACCCGCCACAACAACCACCCAGGCCTGTGAGCGGAGGATACCAGCAGGTATAGAGATACCTTCATAAGTCTATCCATTTTTGGTGCTGACGATGTATGAGGGTCCACCAACAGCAGGGTATGGCTATGGTCCACCGCCACCAGGAGGACCATCATACCAAGGCAGACCTGGTATGTAATCAAGGCTTTCTCGGATTGGTTGCATTAATTCATTTACGCCAGGTCTGCCATCGATACATACCAACGCCTACACTCAAGGCAACCACCAAGCCCCACCACCACCCCCTTCAACCCAGCAAGGGTTCGGTCAAGGCGCACCTCAGGGATACAGCTTCCAATACTCCACCTGCCAAGGTAGAAGGAAGGCACTGCTGATTGGGATCAACTACTTCGGCCAAAGGGGGCAGCTTCGAGGGTGCATCAACGATGTCAAGAACATGTCTACATACCTCAATGGCAATTTCGGCTACGCGCGAGAGGACATGGTCATCTTGACGGACGACCAGCAGAACCCCATGAGCCAGCCAACAAAGGCCAACATCCTTAGAGCAATGCATTGGCTAGTGAAGGATGCCAAAACCAACGATTCCCTGTTCTTCCATTATTCAGGTGAGATCTTCCGACCACGTCAAATAATGAATCATGCTGACTGTTGTAGGCCATGGTGGACAAACGCCCGACCTCGACGGCGACGAAGACGACGGCTACGACGAAGTTATCTACCCTGTTGACTTCCGAACACAGGGCCACATTGTCGACGATGAAATGCACCGTATCATGGTCCGGTCACTCATGCCTGGTGTCCGGCTTACTGCGATTTTCGATTCTTGTCACTCCGGCTCAGCGCTTGACCTTCCATACATTTACTCCACCCAAGGTGTGCTCAAGGAGCCCAACCTTGCGAAAGAGGCTGGCCAGGGTCTGCTGGGTATTGTATCAGCATATGCGCGTGGTGACATGGGTGGTGTTGCATCAACAGCAATGGGCTTCTTCAAGAAGGCCACGAAAGGTGACGATGTCTATGAGCGAAACCTGGTCACGAAGACGTCCCCTGCAGATGTCATCATGTGGTCTGGAAGCAAGGACGATCAGACTTCGTAAGCCCTTGCATATATCCTACCGCTTCGAACGCCTGCTAATGTCTTTGAACATCAGGCAAGATGCGCAAATCGCCGGCCAAGCCACAGGTGCCATGTCTTGGGCTTTCATAACCGCACTGAAGAAGAACCCACAGCAGAGCTACATAGCACTGTTGAATAGCATCAGAGATGAGTTGGAATCTAAATACACGCAAAAGCCGCAGTTGAGCTGCAGTCACCCTTTGAGTAAGCAAGAGACTTTGGAATGCGGATGAAGAGCAAGAGTGATGCTGATTGTGCGTAGACACGAATCTGTTGTATGTCATGTAAGAGATGTGGCTTTAGAGCTCGCAGAGATGAAGGGACGAAGGGATGAAGAGATGATCGTTTAACGATTGGCATCTTGGTACTGGTAATGCGCTTGGACACACTGGGAGGACGGAGTGCATTGCAGGTGGGATTGGAGGGCGTTGATACTGCTAGGTAGCGGTCACCAAGTCGCGCGATAATGGATCGAAAAGCCCCTACTATGAGTTCTGAGCGTAGTGCTAGATGTGTCTATATGCTTGACAATATCTATATACTTGACAAGATGACATGGCTCAGTAACATGAGACCTCTGAGTGCCAAATCCTCAATTCCCCCTCAGGCTTAGGCCGCATCGACTTTGATATATTCCCCAGCAGCCCTCCTCACAAATTCGACAGCTGTACCAGGCTGACTCAAAACAACCATATGGCTAGCAGTGCAGCGCTCAACCTCCGCTCCAATCATCTCGGCAATCTGATGCTGCACACTCGGTGGCAGCAGCGCGTCTCCTTCACAGCAGAGATACACACTTGGGATGTGCCTCCAACCGCAATAGCTGATTTGATCATCATCCCATCCAGACGCAGGCTGGTAAGACATGTGGTCCTTGATGAACACCTCCGCTTCCTCGGTGGGAACGTCGTTGAACATGGTGGTGAGCGGCGATACTGGATTCATGCGATCGCCCTGAGTCTTTGAGTATCCAGCTGCAGACATTGTGTATGCTACAACAGTATTGAGTACTTACCTCGTAATCAAAGCATGGCTGATCGGTATGCTCCGCACCTTTAGGGAAGCAGGATCCAGCCAAAAACACCAGCTCGACAATTCCGCCGGACTTGCCCTTGGTCTTCCTCTCTACTAAACCCAGCCGTTTCACAGCTTGTGAACCTGTAAACCAGCTAGCTGAATGCATCACTAAGACGACTTCCCTCCCTTGGCAGACCAACTACTCGAGCGCATTGCTAATGCTTTTGACACCGTTGGTGAACGTCTCGGTGTGGGGAGGAGCTGTCGCGGTGCTGACGAGTGGGATGATCTTTGTCTGGTAGCCATGCTGTGATTCTAGGATGGAGGTGATGGCCGAGAAGACTGTGGGCCCTTCCCAGAAGCCGGGAATGAAGACGAGAGTTGGTTTTGTCTTCGGTAAGTGGTTGGGGATGAACAGCTTATCGCTTGTGAGAGAGGAAAAGATGCAAGAGATGGGGGTGAGAGAGCTTATATAGACATCACGGATAGCTCAATACCGAAGAGCAATTGAAATAAATGGCCTTTTTTTACTGCAAAGAATTAAGGAGACGCTGAATCCAACATTGATCCTACAAGTCACACTACTGCACACTGTGGATCTAGGATCCGTAAGTTTTTAGGCCGACCACCATAGAAACTTCCCCTCTCCCTTGACGTGTTAAGATACTCGATGACAATTCAGCGCAGACGGGTCTCACTTCCATTAGCAGCGTGATCGTGAAGCTCGGGAGTCGTTTCGAAGGGATCGTGGGGATGTCGTTTCTTTGGCAGCTCTAGCGCGCTAGGAAAAACCCTTGGCAACGGCTAGGAAACCACCCAAACATTCCATCTTTACGTAGAAGGGGTGACGCCTCCTACTGCTCCCTCCTCGAACAGAATGGATCCATGCGTGGCGAGCAGTTGAAGAGCATGGCGTTTTGCCCTTGGCTGATTTGCGGGGTGTTCGCAGAGTGAATGCGGCTTGCGATGTCTCTGACTCACAGCCGCTGTATACGAATGATTGGCAGTACATACATACTCACGGCGCAACGAGACCCTCGATCCTCGACGAGAAGAGTGGCAAGTCTGTCGAGCTGTCATCACAATGCATATTCGTCCTGTGAAACCCGAGGACTTCTCCTCTACGGCGTCGATATCCGTCGATGCATTCTGGAATGACGAACTCTACGCGTATACGAACGTCTGGCGAGAGCAGTTCCCCATCGATTTTCGTAACCTCTTTCTGAGATGGCATCAGCTACGATACTGGAGTCCGGGCTACGTCTTCCATGTTGCTGTGACCGACGAAGGTGACCACGGCCATGAAGAAGGAGGGAAAGTGGTAGGCTACGCTACATGGGAACGGCGAGGCACGAGCGATGTTGCTAGGAGCTGGCAGAAAGACACATACTGGGGCCGTGAGAGCTTTGGGGACTCCACCACATGTTTGCTGCATATACTGACGTGGGTTCAACAGTGCTCGAACGAATACTCATAAAAGCAAACCAGGAGTACATGAACTGCATAGGCGCCGACAAATCGCTAGACTACGACCGCCTTCAGGCCTTCCTGAACGAAGCCACAACGGACTTCCAGGCTATCAAAGAGCTATGGAAACTCCAGAACCTTTGTGTCCATGTCGATCACCAACGACGTGGCATAGGATCGATGTTCCTCAAATGGGGCCAAAAGCAGGCTGAACGAGAAGAAATACCTATTGGGCTCGAGTCAGCCGAGGCTGCGCGACCAACATACCTGAAGAATGGTTTTCGAGTGTACGGCTACATGCACGTAAAGGCTTTCCCTATCGAGGAGGTGTCCATCTTCATATGGGAGCCGAAGGGTATGGAGGGCCTGTGGGGGACTAAAGAAGAGCCCAAAAACGGATGGGAGAGCTTGACGGCTAGGCACCCTAGTGGGAATGATAGTAAATGGTAGCCGAAATATAAGTGGAGAGTAGAAAACCTCAGTTGACCGTATTCAAGCGGTTTGAGAGCTGCGTTGGTGTTGTGTGGTACGTTCCATGAAGAACGCTACAGCTGAAGGTAACCTCCTTTCACAGCGACTCCAATCCAGCTTGTGCACCATTGGATGGAGAACGAGATTATGGCCGCACAACACCTGATCCGGCCACTTACCTATCTATAGCGCGTCGCGTGTGTGAATGTCCGACCAGCGCATATCCCTGGCACAGAGTGTCCGCGACTGTACAGCTTCAAAATACCGTTTCAACCCCAATCGTTTCCTGCATATTATGCACACGTGGAGTCATCAAGTTGGAGTGTTTGGGGCCAAATTCCAGATCGGATGGTTTTCCGGTGGTCGCAGCCTGGCGGCCGCACCGCAAATGATTGGTCCAGAGCGCTTCTCGCAACCGCCCATTATTGAAACGCGTTTCAATAACGTCTTTACATCTACGAAGCTATTGTCTCTGCTCCTATCGACAGCGTTATTTGGTCCAAGTTCATCGCATTTTGCCTCCGACTATGGGCTTGTGGGAGCCAAGCACGCGACACTTTCCTCATTGTCCTCGCCCTCAAATTCATTCTTATTCAGCGTCGTCCTCATTGTTCTTCGCCATCGGCTCGCACTGTCCTGGGGCATTGTGCGTTGTACCTATTGTTTCGACACAATGTCTGGAACAATGGAGTCTCTTCTCTTCGTGGCCATAAAAGTTCTGTCTACGTCCTTCTCTTGACATTTTCTTCTCATAGTACCTACAACTATCACCATCTATATACAACGTCTGTGACGAACCTAACAAGAGCGTAATAACCAACCGCAATTCCTCACGTCTAGAGCATCGCAAGATGTACTCCATCACTCTCAAGGCGCTCCTGGCGAGCACGATCCTAATCAAGACAAGCATAGCCGGCTATGTGCTCACAGACGATTACGAGAAAGACAGCTTCTTCGGCAACTTCACCGCCTTCACTGGGGAGGATCCCACCTCTGGCTTCGTCAAATTCGTCGATTACGAGAACGGCGCAAAGCAAGAAATCGTAGGATCTGCCTCCAACGATGCCAACTCCTCCTACCTAGGCGTCGACCACAAAACCTCCTCCACCACTGGTCGGGCAAGTCATCGCCTCACATCCATCAAGTCGTGGAACAAAGGCCTCTTCATCGCCGACATATCACACATGCCAGTCGGCTGTGGAGCGTGGCCTGCATACTGGATGCTGGGCCCAGGCACCTGGCCCGCTGGAGGCGAGATCGACATCATCGAGGGTGTGAATAACGCGCTGACGAACCAAATGACATTGCATACCAGCCCCGGCTGCACAGTCATGTCAAACTACACCTCTCCCCAGAGCTCCTTCAACACTACCAACTGTGATATCAACGCCAGCGGGCAGAAGAAGAATGCAGGTTGTGGCATCATCGCCAAAGACAGCAACTCCTTCGGTGCCGGCTTTAACGCTATCGGTGGTGGTGTCTATGCAACCGAGTGGACCGATAAAGCCATCCAGATCTGGTTCTTCCCAAGGTCCGGGATCCCAGCCGATGTTGCGAGCAATACTCCCGACACGAGCAAATGGGGCACGCCGATGGCTCATTTTGGCGGTGACTGCGATATCAACACGCATTTCCAGAATATGAATATCATCTTTGATACGACGTTTTGCGGACAGTGGGCGGGTGATCCAGATGTTTGGAAGCAGAGTAGCTGTGGGAGCAAGGCTGATACGTGTAATGCGTATGTGCAGTTGAATCCAACGGCTTTCAAGGATGCGTATTGGCTTGTGAATTCTGTGAAGGTGTATCAGCAGAGTGCGAGTGGGACGAGGAAGAGGGGTTTACAGATGGGTGCTGAGGGGTGGTGAGTGAGAGGGGTTGGATGGGCTTGCGCTGTACATACTACCTTTCATGCAATTTTAAAGATGAGTTGAGATATGCTGGTATACATATAGAATAGAATGCAGGCACTTCGCGTACAATTTCCTCTGACCCAGATTTCTTTTTGTGATGACTATACCGCTCAATGCTAAGTAGTGAAGCACTTTAACATCGTGATTGTGTGATTGTCCTCAGCAACATAATAAGTTGAGCAAGGACGTTTGCGCGCTTCAAAATAGCACTCGTGCTTGCATATTGGGACTCAGATTACATTCAAGCTTAAAATGACACTTGCGGGTCTGGGCCAGGAGAGATGCAGGACTCGAGGGCTTACTAGACACAGATGTTGGTGTCGAACGCGATAGTATACTCAGTAACTTGAGCCTTGAAGGCCCTACAATTTCCGGATCGTCAGGCCACTGCGTCTCTGGCTCTGCTGATGAGTCGTTCACCCAAAGATCCAAGATCAATTTTGTATTGTGTACAGTATTGTAGGCATGGCCCAGCGGCCCGATTTCCTCGGCGTCGTAGACATTGATGTCGCTGTCTCGATGTTGGCAGAACATATAGATTCTTAGGGACGACCTTTTGCCTGATCCTTCCTGCTAACTTGTGGCTGTCGACGATCTGGGGGAAGACGCTGACGCATTTGAAGTCCTCGCCGCACAATTGCCCGATCCCAACATCAAACGGCAGCCAGTCAGTCCGAGCGTTCTGACTACGTAGAAGCTACACAGCGCCACGATAGGATAGCGCGTAGGCATACATGCAGACCCCCCACTCTGCCCGGAAGATGGCCCTCGTACTGTTATCATAGTCTTCGCTTTGCATATTTGGGATGGTAGAGAAGTCGACTCGGGCGTGTGGCGGGGGAACCGTAAGGTCGTTCTCAATTAGAAAGCGGCGCCTGTCATCCGCCATGATCATGCCATAGTAGGTCCCAATCATCGCCGTATGGGGAGTGCGGCATCGTGCCTGACGGATTACCGGTCACAAACTGGCTGCCGTGAGCAAAGAGATGGAGCTGATCCTTAAGATGTGTGTCCCAATCTGAATTATTCTCCATTGCGAGGGCCGACGTGAGCTTGTTGATGACAATGGTCTGGGCAGAATTCACATGTACGAGTACTCTCCAACATCCAACGACATTATTCCTCCGTTTTGGATCTTCTGGTAGGTTTTCGAGGGCTGACAAGGTCTTGTTGTTCATATTCTCTCCCTTTACGCCCTCGAGAATATCCAAATTGAAGCCTGAGACGGAGGAGACGAGCGAAAACAAGTCGAGCTTGTCTGCTCGATCGGGGAGGTTGATCACAAAGACTTTTTGGAACTAGACCTCCGCCCTGATCGTCAGCAATAATTCGATTTGGATGTGGAGAAGCTACTGTAAACCGAGCGTCGAATTAAGCACGGCCTCGATACACGCAGTTAAAACCCCGTTGCCGAAATCTGCCTCGTCCTTCTTGCCACTTCCAGGAACCTCGAAGATAGGTACTTGATTCTGCTTGTTCTTATAATATAGGGAAGATAGTGAGAAAATTGTAAAGATAAGTACGCCGATTAGGAGTAACCTTGGTGGCCTTGCCATATCTCTTTGCGTACTTGGCGAGGAAAATCATCCTGGCACTTCGGACAGAAGAAGCCCGATCGCAACCGCCTTATGTATGAAGGGAATCGAGGAGTGTGAACTTGACAGGGTATGCTTTGAGGAATGGAGATGCAAGGATCCGATGGCTTCTCACACCTGCAATAGTTTATCTATTATAAATTCGGAAGAATTGAAATCGTGTAAAGGAGACCCTCGGTAGCTTGACTAACTAACATGAGTGCAATACATATTCGTTGAACATGTCGTATAGTGGTAGAATATATATTAGGGGCTTTCCTAATCGATTCTTACTTCACTATTCTTACTTTGTATACAATCAGCTTTGTCAGGCGCCAAAGTAGAGACTGTATAAGGGTAGCTATATGTAGACTTCCTCTTCGTTGGGAAATGAGAAGATTGTGAGTAGGAGAGGAAGTAAACAAGCAGACGGTCGATAAAAGTAGTAAGGTACCTTAGTCCTTTCGGCTCTGGGTATCGGGAATGATACGAGAGTATTGAGTGCCATAGCTGCTTTGTTAGAAGTCGATAGATATATGAGTCTCGTCTTAAATAGCTTGACTAAAGTATATATAGTACCTTTTCTCTAAATAACGGCGAGAGTGGTGTAATTTTTGGATCATTGTTGTCGAATTGAAGGGCTTGGTCTTGGCAGAGCTAGGCTAAAAGTACTTCGTGTGAGCGATCGATGGGTGTCTTTTATTTCCAAGGGGCCACTACTACACCTAGTACTAGATCGCCAATATGACCCCGTCCGCTGATCTCCGTACTCTAGTACTATTCTATAGTAGTAGGAATCAGAGACGCGAGGAGTAAACAAATAAACTAATCTACGAAATTTAGATAAAAATAAAATATTACGATCGTTATATTTCTATTTTCTTATATATCTCTCCGTCGTTAAATTTACCCCTCCCTCCTTTCCTTTATCTTTATATATTAATATCGTTATTATCTCTAATCGATATTATTATTATTATAAATAAATTTAAAGATATTATTATTATTTTTTATTATTTTTACCCCCGAAAACGCGCCCGCCTCGATAAAAATCTTACTTTTTTATTTATTATTCTTTATATATTAAAATATTTTATAGTTTAGCGATAACGCTTTATTATTATTTTTTTTAAATTAATTAAATAGAGCCGAGTATAATTCCTCGTATATTAATTATATATTAATAATATTTAATATAAATTCGCGAAGAATTCGAATTATAAAGAGAATTTTATAATAGAATATTATTAATAATTCTTTACCTCTATTACTCCTCGAGAGTAATATTATAAAAATAAAAATATATAGAATAAATAATCGCGTACTCTTAGTATTTATAGAATAAAATTAAAACTAGTTAAATATTATAATTATTTAATTATTTACTAGTAAAATCGATTATATTAAAATATCTTTATTATTATATTAAAATATATATATATAAAACTCGAGGCGGGGCCTATAAAGATTATAATTTTAATTTTAATTATATAAACTAGATTAAAATAAAAATTATTATTATAGAAATAATTACTATTAAAGTAATTTATAACTATAAGATTTATATTATTAAAAATAATTTAAAATCAATACTATTATTATAGGAGTAATTACTACTAAAGTAATTTATAATTATAAAATTTATATTATTAAGAATAATTTAAAAAGTATTAAATTTATTATTAATTATTAGGTTTTTAATAATACCGGCGGTATTTATTTTATATTAAATTATATTTATAATATTAATATTACGCCGCGAAATAGGGAAAAAAAGAGATAAAATTAATTTCTATTTCTTTCCCCGGAGTAGAGAAGAGAATAAATAAAGAAGAGAAGAGAAGAGATTTTTTATTATTCTTTATCTCTACCCTTCCTATAGGGCTACCCCTATATATAATTATATATATATATATATATACTTTATTACTACCCTATTACTACCCTTATATATAGTTATATATATATATATATATATTTTATTACTACCCTATTACTGCCCCTATATATAGTTATATATATATATATATATACTCTATTACTACCCTATTACTATCTCTATATATAATTTATATATATTTTTATATATAATTTATATATACTTTTATATATAACCTATATATACCCCTATATATAATATATATATACGCGTATATATACTTTATTAAATAGTATAAAGATTAAGATAATTAAGAAAGCGATTAAGAAATATTAAATATTAAATTTAATTTAAACTAGCCTCT
>JAABUS010002382.1_pt1 | contig 35835 bp, 29 predicted proteins | sample 5560161 | NCBI WGS metagenome assembly JAABUS01 (sample SAMN10711885, study PRJNA513376) | rock metagenome | isolation source: Antarctica rocks | place: Antarctica: Victoria Land, Trio Nunatak nord | collected 2016-01-04
AGTTGAGTTCTTTAACTTTAGACATAGTTCCTGATTTAAAGTGTGATGAATATTTTGCATTATTAATTTACACTATTATCAGGAACTTTTTTATTTTTTCAACCAACTCATACATGAGACCTTAAGAGATAGTAACTGTGAGATACTTCGTTCCATAAGGAACGAAAGGTAGGTAGAAAGTAATAAATAAGTTGTTCTGTTCCATAAGAACGGCAGGTGGGAAATGAGCTATTTTAGTCATAATCCTTGAATTCTTATGCAATTACCCACCTTACGTTCCTACGGAACGATTACATCATTATTAAATCTTTCTACCCACCTTGCATTCCTGACGGAATGCCGATATCTACAACATTTTCCCTTAATTAATTGACATTGCCCTTCAGGGGTTACATTATTGTCAATCAGGCTCTGTGAAGTAATACCTCCTTTCGGGGTTTACGTTTTAAATGGATCCCTGCTATAATCATGTCACTCCTAGTGTCATGTCAGGCATAAAATGTCGTATTAATTGCTATCAGCCTTCAGCTATCAGGACGCTAATATATACTGTATTTCCTCCTGATAACTGATAGCTGATGGCTGATAGCAAAAGCGACAATTTAAGGTTGACATGACACCAGTGGGTTTATAAATCATTAAAATTAATTGCCTCGCACTTCACACCATTAACATCATGTATCTATCCGTTAACAATTAACCATTAATCATTACCGCGGCATCCTTTGCAAAATAAGTAGCAATCATATCTGCGCCGGCTCTTTTTATTGCCGTAAGCGTTTCTAGAATTGCCTTGTCTTCATTCAGCCAGCCCATCTTTGCAGCGGCTTTTATCATAGCATATTCTCCACTGATGTTATATGCACTAACGGGGACGGTTACGTTATTTTTTATCTCACGGATAATATCCAAATAAGACAGCGCCGGTTTTATCATTACAATATCTGCTCCTTCTTCAATATCAATCAGTGTTTCTTTAATGGCTTCTGTGCGGTTCGCATAATCCATCTGGTAAGTTTTTTTATCGCCGAAACCAGGGGCACTGTCGAGTGCATCTCTGAACGGGCCATAAAAGCAAGATGCATATTTTGCACTGTAACTCATAATGCCCGTTTTTGTTAAACCCGATTCTTCAAAAGCCTTTCGGATGGCGCCGATGCGGCCATCCATCATATCACTGGGTGCTACAAGGTCGGCGCCAGCTTCAGCGTGGCTTACGCTCATTTTTGCAAGCACTTCAACAGTGGCATCATTCAAAATTTCCTTTCCTTCCACAATGCCATCATGCCCATAAGAAGAAAAAGGATCTAAAGCCACATCAGTCATAATCAACATTTCAGAACAGGCATCTTTAATAGCACGTATGCTACGTTGCATAAGGCCATCAGGATTGATCGCTTCGGTTCCTCTATTATCTTTTAATTCATCTTTACATTTTATGAAAAGCAAGACTGATTTTAATCCGAGTGACCAAAGCTCTCTTACTTCCTTTACAGTGTTATCTATACTTCTCCGATAATAGTTGGGCATAGAGGATATCTCTTCAACAATGTTATTACCTTCAACAATAAAAAGAGGAACTATAAAATCATTGGTTGTGAGTACCGTCTCAGCTACTAAAGCCCTTATAGCGGGTGATTGACGCAGGATGCGATTTCTTTTATGTAATATCATTTGTAATGTTCTGATTCATTAAGTATTAAATATACTTTAATATCGTTGACTTAAGAATAAATAAACAATTGTCAACTATCAGTAATCAATGTACAATAGAATACAATATAGAAGACGTTTTCCTCAAGAGTTCTTAATTGATTGACTACGCTCCTGATTGAGAGTTGAATATTGAAAGGTGAATATTTTCTTAAACAAATGCTGATATTTATCTTATCAATAATACTGTCCCTTTTTGCAAATATGTTTTACCGGTGTAATCTATAGCTTTAACAGTCCAGACAAATATCCCCGGATCCTGTTGTTTCCCGGCGAGCCTGCCATCCCATCCATTATCAGCCATACCTGATGAGTATACGAGTTGTCCCCACCGGTTATATACATTAAAATATTCCAATCGTTGCATACCTACAGCAACAGGCCTTAATAATTCGTTGCTACGATCACCGTTAGGACTAAATGCATTGGGAACAAAAACAGCAGGAGATGTTATATATACTTTTACTTGCATAAACGCAGAATCAACGCAATGAGATTGATTATATACAAGCAGCTTATATCGAAGACCTTTCTGAGATTGATTATATAATGCAACAGGATCTGCAATATTATCAGCGGATAATCCGGTTGATGGAAACCATAAATAACTTACACCTCCTGTTGCATGTAGCTGTAGCGGCTGATTTACAACCACGGCAGTATCCCTGCCGGCAAAAGGATGTATCTGGGGTAACACAGTAACTATTATTGAATCCCTTCCTGTCTTGGAACAACCCTTATTATCGTATGCAGATAAAATGTATTGAATTGTTGTAGCAGGCTTTGCTGTTGGATTCAGTGAATTAGCATTAGTTAAAGATGAAACCGGCGACCATTTAAATGATGTACCATCCAAACCTCCATGAAGTTGTGCAACAGTATTATAACATACAGTGGTATCATTTCCGGCATACGCTGAAGGATATGGAACAGGAGTTACCCTTATATTAGAGGAAGCTGTGCAACTTCCTGTTGAAGCAGTTACATGGTAATTCGTTGTAGATTTTGTTATAACCATAGCATTTTTCTCACCAGGACTAATAACCTGTGATGCTGGTGACCATGAATATTTGAAGGCATCAGATACTATACTCAATTGTACCGTATCACCTTTGCATATTGTAGTATCGTTCATTACCTGCAGGCTAACGTGATCAGTCACACGAATTTTAACAGAATCACGGTTTAAGCAACCATCGTCATCCAGGTCAACAAAATATGTTATTGTTGAAGGTGGTGATACAGTTGGATCAGGGCTATTGTTATTGGATATATACTGAATGGGTGTCCAGCTAAAATTTCCTTTTCCATAAGCCTTTAATTGTACAGGGTCTTTTATGCAGATCAAAGTATCATGAAAGGAAAGCGTTATTGGTGGTTTGTCAAATATCTTAACATTCTTCAAGAGTGTATCCAGGCAGCCAAATGTATTGCCGGAAATTAATCGTACAGTTTTTGAACCGGTAGCTGCATAAGTATATAAAGGATACTGTTTGTCAGAAAAGCTCAGCGCTATATCATCTTCTCCAAATTCCCAGTTCCAGAAATTTACGTCACCATAAACCGAAGTGGTAGCATCTGTAAATGTAGTCGGCTTTTTATAACAAACCCCTTTCCAGTTAAAATCAAGGTTAAACCCCGGGTAAACTCTTGCAATTGCTGTAGTGGAATCAGTACATTCAATACCCTTATTAACGACCAGTTTTATTATATAAATTCCGGTATCAGGAAAACTATAGGACACTCTTTTAAGTTCTGAAGTATATATGCTTACACCTTTATCATTTATAAATTCCCAATGCTGAGTAATGATCAGCGGGCTCATTGAAAGATTTGCTAAGCTTATAGTTTTCGTATCCCTGCAAAGCATGTATTCTGGTTTTAGTTTCGCCCCTACAATGGTACATGGAGCAATATTTATCTGGATATCTTTTCTTTGTGTAGCGATAACTATCCCGTTCCTGATTTCAGAAACACATACCGTAACTACATAAATGCCTGCATCTTTAGGCGCCATACCTGTCATCAACCCTGTGGCTGCATCAATTGTAACCTTGTTCCCTAATGGTAAGGAACCGGTATATACAGATGTATATGGCACCGGCTGGTAGGGCGGAGCCGCGGGTGGTGTACTGGTGTTTGCATTTCCATTAACGCCTCCCTGGTATGCATCACAAAGTGAATACCTAAGCTGGTCTCCGTCACTGTCTGTTGCTGCGAAACTATAATTAAACGAACTGCCTGTACAAATGACCACCAGGTCACTGCCAACAAATTGCGCACTTGTGTTTGACGGTCCGTTTGGTATTGTCAGGCTTCCGGGTATTTCAGCAGTATAAGTGGCACCTATAGAGCTTGAAGTAATAAGATTATTAATGCCTGAGACCCTGTAAATAAATTGCCCGGTAATTATGTATCCATCTGCTGATGGCGGTAGAGAAGTTGAAAACTCATAGTAACCAACTTCATAACATACCGTTGGCGGATTACTGATGCAGCGGTTGAAATCTGTAAGCTGGATAGTTTCTTTTCTTGTAAGCGGAACACTTACATCGAGAAACCTGCTGTTTGTTGATTTATTAAAAAATGATATAATAGCAGGATCATTGAATTGTCTTCCGCTACTGCAACGCATTAACAATTTTAAGGTAACACTATACTGATATTCTCCGTTATTGATACCATTAAAAACATAATACATTTCCCCACCTGTAATATGGCTTGCACTTGCATTATAAAAAAAGCAAATCAATATTATAAATGCAGAAAGTTGTTTCATACCGCTATAAAGAATACGTGGGTACCAAGTGTAAGGTAGCTTATGCCTGGTCAAAAACAAATTACTGTTATGTATGAACGGGTTTTTGATTAGATATAGCGGATATACTGTTTGAACTTAAGCATATTTTTACCGGCTATCAATTTCCATCGAGTAGATTTCCTAAGCCTCCAAGTACACTACCTTCTTCCTTACGATGGCCAACTCCGTAAGAGACAATTTTACTGGCAAGACGGCTGATAGGTAACGATTGAATCCACACCTTACCAGGACCACGCAGGACGGCAAAGAACAATCCTTCTCCGCCAAAGATCCAGTTACGAACACCGCGAACCAGTTCAATATCAAAATCTATTGCGCCGGTATAAGCAACAACACAGCCTGTATCAACCCGCAATAGTTCGCCGGGTTCCAGTTGTTTTTCTACTACATAACCTCCTGCATGCATAAATGCCATACCATCACCTTCAAGCTTCTCCATAACAAAACCCTCTCCGCCAAAGATACCGGTTCCTAGCCGGCGTTGAAAATGGATGCCGATGCTTACGCCTTTAGCAGCACAAAGAAAAGCGTCTTTTTGTGCAATAACCCTATTGCCATGTAATTGTAAATCAATGGCAATGATCTTCCCCGTGTATGGTGCGGCAAAACTAACTTTTCGTTTACCGGTTCCAATATTTGTAAAAGCCGTCATAAACAAGCTTTCACCGGTAAGTATTCGTTTGCCCGCAGAAAGTAATTTTCCAAAAATACCCTGTGGTTGCTGAGAGCCATCGCCAAATATGCTTTGCATCTGAATATGATCTTCCATCATCATAAAAGCGCCACTTTCCGCGATTGCAGTTTCATTAGGATCGAGTTCAAGTTCTACAAACTGGAGTTCTTCACCATAAATTTTGTAATCAATTTCATGATTGCTTCTCATGTTATTAAAGGTTTATATGAAGGTAGCAAAGAATCAGCTATCAGCAGTCAGCTGTCAGCCATCAGCTATAAGGCGGAAACTAAATATTTGTTATCACCTGACTGCTGATAGCTGATAGCAAAAATTTATTTAGCAGCCGGATAGGAAGCAAATAACTTTTCCACTCCCTTCTTAATTATCTTCTCAAGCTTTGAATTTTTTTGAGGTATAATATCTTCGATGGCGCCCTGCCATACCAGTTTATTTTGTTTCCTGTCAACCATGTCAACCGTTACCGTTCCCTGACGGTAACGGCCAACCTCCACATCCTGTGATTTCCAGGAATACCTTCTTTGACCGATATAACGGGGAGCATCTGTGCGGAAATCGGTTTGCCGTGTTTGAACTTCCTCTCTTACTACAACTCCAATATTTATCAAAACGTCCGGGTTGGTTTTACTCAGCAGATAACCAAATTTCTGCAATTTAATGGCAATGGCATCTTCAAGCTTTTCCATGTTTTCATTAAATTTTTGGGAACTCGTATCACAGCGTGCTTCAACTTTATAAAAATCAAAAGTTTTATAGGATGAGAAATCTACCCCCTCTGCCTTTTCGGTTCTCAATACTTTAGAAGAAGAACAACCGGCAAGTAACAGCATAAAAAAAATAAATACACTTAAACGATGCATAAGCTTTAATGTTTTTGATTGTCATTCTAAATGTATGCCGCAATTTTTACTGATCAATATCATTGACGTAAATTTTTAAAAAATAAAATTTGAGTTTCAAAGTCTTTGATAAAGACGCTGACTTCTGAAGTCTTGATTACAGAGGTTGACTTCCGAAGTCTTAAAATTTCAGCAGCTTACACCGCAGGTTCAGACTTCGAAAGTCTTGAATAAGACATTTCCATAACAGATAAAATTTTTAAAACCTAACGAGGCAGCGTATTCATTCAAGACTTTCGAAGTCTGCCTCTGTAGGATGAAATATCGCAATTCAAAGACTTCGGAAGTCAACGCCTGTGTTATAAGTTTCTAGGACTCTCATCCATTAAGACTTTCGAAGTCGGCCTCTGCAGGATGAGATATCGCAATTCAAAGACTTCAGAAGTCAGCGTCTCCATCAAGAAACTTCGGAAGTCGGGTACTCTATCATACCTTATCCTGGTTAATGAAAATAGTGAAAACAATATATGTTTATTGAAACTTTAAAATATTCGCAAATTTCATCCGTCTACCTTTATACATGGAAGACGGATTGACGATATCAAATGGAATAATTAACCCAAAATTGAATATTACCCAGGTTATCAATGATTACAGCAAAAGACTGCTTGGCTTTATCCGTAAAAGGGTGACTACTGAAGCAGATGCCGAAGACATTCTGCAGGATGTTTTTTATCAATTCATTGGTAACCGCGAACCTATTGAACAACTTACAGGCTGGCTCTTTAAGGTAGCAAGAAATAAAATTACTGACAGGCAACGCAAGAAAAAACCGGAAGCTTTAGAAGACCTGTTCATAAGTGATGAAGAAAAATTCGATTGGACACAAATATTCTTTGACACCACAGAGACACCGGAAAATCAATATTTACGATCCATGTTCTGGGAAGAATTAAACAATGCCCTTAATGAATTACCTCCGGAACAAAGCTCGGTTTTTGTTATGAATGAAATGGAAGGTATCCCGTTTAAGATTATTGCTGAACAAACAGGTGAAACTGTAAATACCCTTCTGTCTCGTAAACGGTACGCTGTATTGCATTTGAGAGAACGTCTCCGCACACTTCGTGATGAATTAATTAATTATTAAAAACTGAAAACACAGATATGAAAAATAAATTTTGGTTACGCAAAGCAGGAATGATATTATTCTTTGTTCCTTTAGCACTGCTTGCTTTTGGATCAATCGTTATGCTATTATGGAATGCGATACTACCGGCAGTGATACATGTATCGCCCATTAATTTCTGGCAGGCACTTGGTATTTTAATTCTTTCAAAAATACTTTTTGGTGGGTTCAAAGGCGGATGGGGTGGCCGCCGCAGATTTCAATGGAAGGATGAAATGGAAAGAAAACTGTCTAACATGACACCGGAAGAAAAAGAAAAATTTAAGCAGGACTGGAGGAATCGCTGCTCACGATGGGGCAGACCAGAGCGCGAATTCAGGCAATCAAAACCAACAGAGTCTTCACCATCAACCGAATAATGCTACAAAAATACCTCATATGAATATTCTTGTTTTTAAGACGAATATCCGCTATAAAAAACATCTCAACAAAATAGTGCCGTACCTGAACAGCACATCAGAAATTATACGATGGAATGTAGATTTCCATGATAAGGATAAAATATTGAGAATAGAGGCTAATAACCTCCATCCTCAATCTGTTGAGATGGTTCTACAGCGTGCGGGTTATTATTGTGAGGAATTGGAAGATTGAATTCAGGTATGAGGTAAAGATTCATGACGGCTAACTTCATACCCAAGTAGGACGCTATTAGGTTATTGATTTGCTTTAACAGAGTATTATATAAGTCTTGCAACAAGTAACCGCAAACAATTATTATTGTGATGCAGTTGTTGGTTTAGATGAAGCAACATAACCTGTATTGCCAATAACAATTTTATTTGAAATAAGTTTCTTTGTCCACTTAACCCATTCAGCATTTTCTGTTTCCAATGTAATCGGATTAGGCAGTGAAGTATTATCTCCGGGCTCAACAGATATAGGGCTTTCTTTAATAACCACCCAATCCTGTCTACCGGGAAAAGGGACACTTTTATCACCCCGCACATAACCTATTATATTGCCTTTTATAGTATTGTTGATGAAATTTTTTGAAGGTACATTACTGGCATTCCAGATGCAGCATCCACTCCAGAATCGTTCTGATTGAGTACCATCAGGATATAAGCCGCAACTAATCATTGTATTTTCATTAAAGTGGATATCATGACCTGCCGCAAGATTCATAGCTGCGTTACAGGTGCTTATCACCTGGTTTTTATATGCATTTACGAACTGCGACATAGTTTCCATAGTTTTTGATCCCGGGTCTCCGTCTATAGTTATCCCGCTGCCAACATAAGTAGGGGCATTTAATGGAAAAGGATACGCTCCCTTTATATAGTTATCATGAATTAAGTAAGGAGCACCGGGTTTTCCACCGCTATTAAAAAGGTTGATATTGTCTTCAACAAAGGAACTATCAGGAAGATTTATAAATTGGTTCCAGCATATCTCACCTGCAATTTTGGAAACTGAATTGAATAATACTCCTGCCCTGTTTTCACCGGCTGCAGTATTAGCCCTTCTCTTATCGGTATTTCTTATAATGTTATATCTTATTACAACACTTTTTGAATTGGAGTCTGTATGATCAACAAGGATGCCTCCTGAATGCTCAATTATATTGTTCTCGAATATTAAAGATTGGGGTTGGTAATTGTTCAGCGCACGTCCCCATTGGTCATTTTTAAGGGGGAATAGTCCATATAGACTGTTGTGGTGAATTTTTACATTAGTACCGCCACTGCATTTAATCATGTCTCCTGTACTTACAATTATACAACCGGTAATTTCTACAGGTTCATTTGTCTGTACCCAAACTGCAGGAGTTTGCGAGTCGATGCTTTTATAATTTCCGGTGTAAACGCCGCCCTTTTTAATTATAATTGGTTCCTGGTATTTTACCGCCGGCACCGAAGTCATATCAACTGCTGTATCAGCAGCAACCTCCTTGGTTTGGTTTGTATTGCAGGCGGCTAGAAAGAGCAGAACACTGCTAACAACAAACAGGAATAAAAAAATGGTCTTCATTATTATTATACTTTTTCCTAAAGATGCTGGCATCCTTAGGTTCTTTATAGAATCAGGGTTTGAGCTTTTCGTTATTTCAAATTATACCCGGCCATTATTTTACCGGCGCTAACTTATTAATCTGATTTTCTTTTGTGTAAAAATACTGATAACGCAAAAAAGGCATAATTTATCTTTCAAAATAAAAAATTTGTGAAAATAGCTGGAATCAGCATGAATTTCCAGTCATCTGTTAATTTGAAAAATAATTATTTATTTCAGGAGATACAATCTTTCCTTTTCTACAGCATTGGACAAGTTTCATATACTTCATCATTGCTGGTTAGCTTCTTACTTTTATTTATCGCTACGAACAATATATATAACATTTTGTTCCATCAATAAACATAGTCATATAATATATGAATTGATGAAAAAGCCTGCAAAAAAAGATCTGCCAGTAAAAATTTGCATGGTATGTAAACGACCATTTACCTGGAGAAAAAAATGGGAACGAGTTTGGGATGAAGTAAAGTATTGCAGTGAAGGATGCAGGAGTAACAAGAACAATATAAAACCATGAAATCAGAAAAATTATTAACAAAGATAGAAACAGACCGCATTATTGAAATGGCCTGGGAAGACAGGACACCCTTCGAAGCCATTGAATTGCAATTTGGCCTGAATGAGCAGCAGGTTATTGAACTGATGCGAAAAGAAATGAAGCCATCTTCTTTCCGGATGTGGCGCAAGCGAATGCAGGGAAGGGTTACCAAACATTTTTTTTTACGTTCTTCAGGGGTTATTAAGTTTAAAAGTAGCCTGCAGAAACAAATAAGTTATAACAAGATTTCTAAGAGAAGACTGCGCTAACTTACATTGATTCTTACAAAATTCACGTAAGGGATTTTATAAAAAAATCTGTGAACCATAGATTAAACTTCTACGATTCACAGATTGCCAGCTACTTTTAAGCAACGGCCATTTTCTTATTCGCCTGCCTCTGAATTAATTTTCTTGTTCTTCCATTGTCTTGGGGTAAAACCATCCATCTTCACAATTTTAGGAGTGAATTTACCTACAACATCAACCAGTGCCTTTTGCGCTCTCATCACTGTTTCAATATCTTTATAAGCAAAAGGCGCTTCATCCAATCCTCCGCCCAATAGTTTTACTCCGTACTTTTGCAGCTCATCCTTAAGTTCCTGCTGTGAGATGGAGGACATTGCTTTTGAACGGCTCATCTTTCTGCCAGCTCCATGTGAAGCAGAATCTATTGAAGAATGTTCCCCTTTTCCTTTAACAATAAAACCTGCCGCGGTCATGCTTCCGGGTATAATTCCAAGCACACCTTTACCTGCCGGGGTTGCACCCTTTCTATGAACAATCACTTCCCTGCCCTCATACATTTCCTTCCATGCAAAATTATGGTGATTTTCTACGATGGTTATGGGCTGCCTTCCTAACTGCTTAGCAATTTTTGCATGAATTACATGATGACAGGCAGATGCATAATCTCCTGCAAGGTTCATTGAAAGCCAGTATTCTATTCCTTCTTCTTCATCAAGATTTAACCATGCAAGATTATTTGCCTCACCAGGTAACCGTCTTTTTTGCTTTGCAATTTTTGTATAGTGGTTGGCAATATTTGCACCTAATCCTCTTGAGCCGGAATGAGATAATAATCCAAGATAAATTCCCGCTTCAACATTCAAGGTTTCATCTTTGTCAGCTATCTCTACTATCCCAAATTCAACAAAATGATTGCCAGAACCGGAAGTGCCCAATTGTTTGGCAGCTTTCCCTTGCAATCCTTTTAATAATGCTGTTGCATTAAATTCTTTCCTGTCTATCACTTCGTGGGGAATACTTTGTTCAAACTGTTTGCCACTACCAAACAAAGAAGCTTCATTTAATTCTCTTGTAAAGTATGCCTCACGCTGTAAGAGTTCCTTAGGATCAATGTCAAATATTGATAAACACATCCTGCAACCAATATCAACGCCAACACCATAAGGAATTACTGCGTTCTCTGTTGCAAGTACTCCACCTATCGGTAAGCCATAGCCCACATGTGCATCAGGCATTAATGCACCTGCAATGGCAATGGGCAACTTAGATGCCTGGTTCATCTGATGCATAGCCCCTTCTTCAATAAACTCGTTACCGAAAACATTGAAGCCTATTCCGGTATTATTTAAGGCAACTTCCATTCCTTCTGCTAAGGTTTTGGGTAATAGCTGCTCTGCTATCAATGCCAGTACCGCATCATCTTTGTATTCCTGCGGTGATACCAAAACACTTTTTAAAATTTCCATAACTTCCTCCTTTGTTTGATGCTTATAATTCTTCTCCATTGTTTTCATTGCAATGCTAATAACCGGCGCCTCCGGGTAGCCAATTGCTCTTAAATCTTTACCTTGTAATTTTAATTTTGACATATACAATGTTCGTTAAAGCTCTTTAGTTATTTTGTTACTGCACTTTTCAATTTTCTATCAACTGAGTTCTAAATCCTATTACTTCTTTTCTAGTTGATTGAAATTCCTCTTCATGTTGATTTGAAATTTCAGCTATTGTCATTGGTTTATTTATCGCTGTTTTAAAACCAAAATGATTGCTTAACCGCTGTGCTTTTACCACACTTAATTTACCGAATTCATGTTTAGCAATCAGTCTTCCTTTTCGCATCAATGCACTGTCAATCAAAGTAAGCGAGCTGTTGAAGGTGCAAATCAGCTGAACATTCAGAAAATCCGCCAGTAAGCCGTCTGAAATGTTAAGCAGGTTAGACACAGCCGAACTTGAATTTTGCTTCCTGTCCATGATGATATTTTCCGCATCTTCAATTATCAGTACTGAGTTCGGATTGTTTATTAGCAACTCTATAAAATCAGGATTCATTAAATCTCCCGCCACTGATGGTGATAAAAACAAAATTTTCTTTTTTATTTTTCCGATCAGGTATCGCAGGTAAGATGTTTTTCCTGAACCCGGTAAACCATGTAATAAAACAATCCCCTTGTCATTCTTTTTATTCAATCTCTTTCGAATCAGTTCATCTGTTTTAATGAAGTCATCTTCATAAAATAAACTTAATTCCAGTTTCGTTCTTTTTATTTCCATTGCTTTCAAATCCAGGTTACTCCGGTTTTGAACGATCAGATTAATTTCTAAGGGTTGCCTTCTTTGCCTTTGTTTAAATTGGTTTACCAGCGTAGTTACGTCATTCACAAAGTCCTGTTGCTTTCCATCATGCAATATTTCGCAGCTATCATTTTCAAATTCTATAAGACAATTGTTTTTTAAAATCACAATAGTCTTACCAAAGTCATACTTCTTCATTTTTCCTTTGAACAGGCGATACCTGTGTGTATGATCAATCAGGTCTTTAAATTTCAATGTGAATGCTTCAAACGCTTTCTCACCATCCACGTAGTCGTTGAAACCTACGCTGGGCAAGCAATTGAAGCAATAAAGATATAAAATGTTATTATCCAGAAAATAACCATCAAACAGATTATTTACGTTGATTACTTTCTGGCTGTAAAAAGTTTCCATGATTCATTGTTGTAATAGTAATTAATTTTTTTTCTTCTCATTGTAGAAACACTTTGATTATATTTTATTACAAGAGTCTGCATAGCTTTAATTTTTATAGTGATTTATTTTTGTTTGAGACCAGAAACTATACTTTAGTCATCTGAATCTGTAAGATAGTGGGCGAAACAAGATTCGAACTTGTAACCACGGCGCTTCAAGCCGCTGCTCTACCATTAGAGCTATTCGCCCATAATATTTTCTACAAATCAAAAAAGAATCATTCCGGGTATGTTTGAATATTAAGTTATACTAAGAATTGATTATGATGTTTGATTTAACCTTTAATTCAACAAAAAACCCCGCAAGCTATGCGGGGTTTGTGTTATATCGAATCAGTTGTTAAAACTTATTCATCAGCGTAACACGCCCGGCATGCAGTATAGCTATTAAACCGGCTAAACTTTTTTGGTGAATTAATATGTAGTTGCATGCGGCGCATAATTTTTAATATTTAAATTAATTTATACAAAGATGTAATATTTTTTTTGAGTCTGCCAACTATTCCTAAAAATATTTTTAAAATATTTTCGATCAATGTAATCAATATTTTAATTTACTTTTCTTAATTAGTAAGGATCTGGTTAATAACTGCGGTAACAGTAAAAGCATTTTTGCTCTTGTAGACATTGTAGGAAACATGGATATAAAAAATGGAAGCATGACATTATTTGACAATGAAATGATAGATAACCTACTCCCTTATGACGGCACGGTAGTATATTATGGAAAGGCAATGCCAGCAAAAGATGCCAGGTATTATTTTGAAAAACTGTATCACACCATTGAATGGAAGAATGACGAAGCAGTGATTTTTGGAAAGCATATTATTACCAAACGAAAAGTTGCATGGTATGGTGATCTGAATTTTTTGTATTCTTACTCCAACACCACAAAGCAGGCCCTATCCTGGACGAAAGAATTGTTAGAATTAAAAAAAAATGTTGAAGAACTTTCCGGTTGTTCCTTTAATTCCTGTCTCTTAAATTTATATCACAATGGGGAGGAGGGCATGGCATGGCACAGTGATGATGAAAAATCATTAGGCAAGAATACAGCTATTACATCTGTTAGTTTTGGAGTGGAACGGAAGTTTTCGTTTCGTCATAAAAAGACAAAAGAGACAATCTCGTTGTTGTTAGAAGATGGAAGCTTATTGGTGATGAAGGATAACACACAAACAAACTGGCTGCATTGTTTGCCGAAATCTAAGCGGGTAAAGGATGCAAGAATTAATTTAACATTTAGAACGATGGTGGGGTAGGAACACACCTATAAGGTTTTCAAAACCTTATAGGTGTATAATCAGGGTAATTGAAACTTGTTAACGGTGTTTATAAAATTATTTTGTTATAAACAGTGGTGGTTAAATAACCTTCTCATTATTAGAACCAAACTTAAACAAGTTAATAAGAACCCACTTTCAAACCTATAAGGTTTTGAAAACCTTATAGGTTAGCGTATCTTCCAGCTTTACAATCTTTGCCCAGGATGGTTTGCAGGTGTAGATGCCTGAATCCGTTCCATAACGTATGCCTCTTACAAAAAGATATATTACCCCGCCAAACTGCGTTTCATAATCAAAGGAAGGAAGACGGCTTTCAAGATATTTTTTTGCGGCAAGTGTATAAATCAAATACTGCAAATGATAATTGCTTTCATTCATAGCAACAGCAAGCATTTTTGCGGAATAATCTTCGGCCACAGGTCCCAGGTAGTTAGATTTCCAATCCAGAATATAATACCGGCCCAAATTCTCGAAGAACAAATCCATCTTACCATTCATGATACCCTCCAGCTGTTTGCTGTTTAATTCCTGGAAACCTTTCACATTTACACTGGATAACTCATCTGACAAGTCATTTAGCGCATCCGGAAAAAATTCAGGCACCGGAAAATCAAACTCAAATTCAGGAATACGCTTATGATAATCCACATCGGCAAGATGAAACTTTATACCATCTAGTGTAATTTCCGTACTAAAAACCTGGTGAAGCATGTAACGGAGCATAAGCATGTATTGCTCTTGCTGGCCAGGAACAAACCGCCGTATGGCTTCTTTTAACAACCTGTCCCAGTGTGTTTCATCAGAAAAATTTATATTCTCAAAGATGTAGTGCAAAAGGTTACCCGTTTTAGCGCCGCGCCTTAGGGTATGCAGGATGAAGGTTTCATAAGGATCATCGGTTTTTTGTGAACGGGCCCGAAGACCTATATCGCCTTTTGCTGCCAGCATGGTATAACTCATCTTTCGCCAATTTTGCTCCAACAGGCTGAAGTTTACAGGTTGTTCTATTATACCTGGTTCCATTATCTGACTCTTCCGATTTAGATGTTCCTGCTTTACCGGCGCTCTTTCTTCAAATTTTATGAGATCAGGATCTACATTCTCCAGTGCATTCAAAAATGTAGTTAATGTTGAATTCTTAAAATGCTCATTCTTAAAAATAAAACACTTGTACACCGCACGTGTAATTGCTACATACAACAACCTCCGGTTCTCCTGCTCAGACTGCTGATTATACCACACTTGTTGCTCACTACTTAAACGGCTTTTTTCCACACCCATATAATCACCTGAATCAGGACTGCGAAAGCTGAAAAAAATATTTTTTGAATTGGGAGTAAAGTCAAGAAAAGGCGCCAGCACGATATTATATTCCAGTCCTTTGCTTTTATGGATGGTAACAATTTTAACAGCTTCTTCATCACTTTCCACCCGCTGCGAGTACTCATCACCTTCTGTAACCATGCCATCAATTCCCCTTTTGAGCCAGGAGATCAATTCAGACATCGAAAGATTTTTTCGGCTTTGCATCTGGTGTAAAAGTTCCATAATCTGGAACATATTTGTCAGCATGCGCTCGCCCGACTCATTAGGTTCATGAAGCAAAACATTTCTTACACCGAAGTCAGCAACAAAATCCATAAGTGCCGTATAGATACCGTCTTGCTGCCATTTAACCTTATACCTGTTAAAAAGCATTAGTGTAATTTCATCATCAAGCAGGATGACTTCTTCTGAATCAAGACCGGTGAAGGGAGAAAGCAGTGCACGATTGATGGTAGAACGACCAGGAGATGCCATTGCCTCCATAAGATAAAGCAAATACACTGCTTCATTTGACTGAAGCACTTTTGAATCATCAATAGTAACAGCAGGAATACCTGATCTGGCAAGAGCAGCTTTAACAGATCTCCCTTGTTCACCGGTCCGCACAAGGATTCCTATATCAGACGGATTGATCTTTCGATCTTTAATATTTATGCTATAAATCCCATCACGAAGCAGCTCTGCTACCTGTGCCGCCAGGGCTTCATTCAATGCCTCTTTGTTTGCCGCTTTAAAAATAGAAACCGGTATATCAGCATTGCCTTTTTTTAAAAGAATGCCTTTTGAATTTGGCTCGGGACTTTCAACAGGATGATACTGTATAGCCTCCTTATCATCATTAAAGAAAAATGTATCAAAACCTGGTGAAGGTACAAAGAAACGATTCATAGCTGCGATCAGTGAAGCCGATGAACGATAATTGTGATTCATTCCATACACATGCCGTACAGCATTACGCGCTTTGAAATAAGTAAAAATATCGGCTTTGCGCCAGGCGTAGATACTTTGCTTGGGATCGCCAATATAAAAAAGTATGGTGTTCTCTGCAAAAGCTTTATCAAAAATTTCAAACTGCTGCCGGTCCGTATCCTGAAACTCATCAACAAACACTACTTTATATTTTTCCTGTAATGCTTTTACAAGCGCAGGGTTATCACGATCTATCAGTGCCTTGTGAAGGTTTAGAATCATATCATCATAACTCAGCAAATTATTACGCAGTTTAAATAGCTCTACCCCTTCACTCACTTCCTGTATTATCAGGTGGTTAAGGTGGCTAATGATATTTTGAATAGTTTGATTGTATTCCTGCAAACAATTCTCATAAGCTTCAAGTTGTACTAACAATTCAGGGAAAGTTGTTGGGATATAACCTGATGACCGTTTGTTCCATATATAATCTAAAAATTCCTGCGGCGATTCAATAAGTGGAAGAACATTTCTTTTTGCATAGGAATTAGTGGTGGTGTTTATAATTCGCTGCTTATTATCATTAAGATATTGATGAAGCGCTTCCCTCATTTCAGATTTCTTTTTTGCCAAAGCCTGAATAGATTTTACCCAATCATCATGATGGCTTTCACTTAAAGCATAGTCAGCCGCTTCATCATACCCAAAATACTTTTTACCACTTAAATGCTCTTCGATAGCTTTTTTCATCCCCTCCTTCATATTATCATTCCAGACAGTACCAAGCAAGGCAACAGGCATTGTAGTTATATTTTTCCTCCAGCTTTTATTCAGTTCTTCTTCAATAATACTTTTAATTTCGGGGATCATTTCGGTGCCAAATAACTGGTTTGTTTCAAAGGCGAATTCATTAAGTGTCTGCTGGCAGAAGCTGTGAATAGTAAGCACTGAAGTTTCATCAAGAAATAGCACGGCATCATTTAATTGCTGTTTAACAATTGCGGCTCCTGAATTTTCAATAGCATGCTGAACCAGTTTTTTTATATTATCATCGCTGATTATTTTACCCTGGCTTACTTTGTAAGCGCTTCTTACGAAGTAGCGTACGCGCTCTTGCAATTCAGCTACTGCTGCTTTTGTAAAAGTTACCATCAGGATTTCTTTTATGGCGATTTTCTTTTCCAGTAACAATCGCAACACCAGGATGGCTATAGAATAAGTTTTGCCTGTACCTGCACTGGCTTCTATCAGGTTACTTCCCTCAAGGCTTACCGTAGCTGCATTAAAAGGATTGTATTTTATTGAATCGCTCATCTCAGGTTTTTATTTTGCATAATAATCCGCGAAAAGACTGGCAAGTGGCGTTATAACTTTCCGGCAAATGTTTTTAAATGATTCATGTATTCCTTCCTGTGAAAAGTACCCTTTACCATATTCATTCATAATATATGGGTCCGTACAGGGCGCCTGATTATTATCGAGTTTCTTTTTAACCAGTTGAGAGAAAAGGTGCAGATCCATTTTTTCTACCTCATCAGGCTTAACCTCAAAATCAGGATAGAATGCAGCTACTTTTTCAAAGCCTTTGGTGTAGATATTCACCAGTTCATTCAATCGCTTCAGCGCTTCCTGCTTCGTTATTTTTCCAGCCTCATACACAGCTTCTTTAGTAGCAGAAACAAAGTAAAGTCCGGATATTGAACCTGCTGCAACTCCTGCCAGGTAACGGATGTATGCTTCAAGTAAATATTTTGTTTCCTTTTTTGACCAGGAAACCTGCACCAGCTTATCATTATAAACGTTTTGCAGCGTTCCTGTTATCAAATGGTTCTCCAGCTCAAATGCTATCTGAACAGTTTGCGATATTGCAGCCTTTGTAACGTCTAAAAACATATTCCTGACAGGATTAACAACCTGCTCTGTTTGCAGCATAGCAATTTCAGCCATATTGCTAAGTGGCAGGTTACCGGTTCTTACAAGTTGATTGTTCAGTAGAATCCTTTCTGCTTCATTTAATGGCAATAACCGGTTCTTGATATTCCATTGCTGCAATTTGTTAATGCTAAAAATTTCAGTATCCTGCAGCAGCACTTCCTCTTCATTATAAAAGATACCCAGCACTTTATTATAATATGCCTTAAACGGATTTCGGAAGAATTGAACGAGGTCATCTACTGTTATTTCTTTTAAATCGTACAGGTCCGTAATTTTCTTTTTATTTATGACCTGCTTTACGGGGATTGAAGCAGTATTCAAATAGCTGTAGAGGTTCTTGTTTGCTCCTGAATACTTACTGCTAAAACTTTGCAGTGGATGAAGCGTTACCAATCTTTGCCGCACTTCATAAGGAGTTTCCAGTCCGCCCTCAATATAATCAATAAGTTCATCCACCACTGCTGATGGAGGAAGGTTTGTATTGTCCCTGGCATTTCGCCCTACATAGCTGATATATAAGTATTGCTGTGCTGAAAGAATAGTTTCCAGGAAAAGGTGTTTATCATTTTCTTTTACATTACGATCTCCACGCTGTCTTTTCTTTTCCATTATGTTAAAGCTTGCCGACTGTTCTTTCCGTGGAAACTTATCGTACCCCATTCCAAGTATGACCACCACTTTAAATGGTATGCTACGCATTGGAATAAGCGAACAGAAAGTTATGCCGCCAATAGCGAACAAGCCAGACCGTGAGTTGCCTGTAAGTGTTTTAAGAAAGCTGTGGCTGAATACATCGAAGGCCACTTCATCAGCCATGTACTGATTAACTATATTGTAATCTGCGAGTTGCTGCATGAGGCTGTTATAATCTTCATTAGGATCATCGTCCTGTTCATATACCAGGTTATGCAACACCTGCTCTACATAATTAACCCATTCTGAAAGACTTCGGTTTCCCTTCCTTTGTTCTATTAAATTAATAAGCACTTCTATAAAATGAGAGAAGCGGATCAGTTCCTGGGCACTGCTTCCTTCCAATATATCCAAAGGAAAAAAACTGTCAGGACCTTCATCATACTCTTCTTCTCCACTCATGCAGATACCGTACATAATACGCCTGATACCATACCTCCAGCTTACAAAATGTGTTTGATCTTGTTTGTTTCCTTCTATGCCAAAGCGGATATTAGCTGTATTTACAATACTCCTGATACGTGTTACATCAGCAATACCAAAGCGGTTACGGATAAATGACGAATCAAGCAATTGCATTACAGCTTCCGCTTTAAAGTTTCCTTCATTCATTAACAGGATTGCATGAAGCGCCTGAAAAATATTGTCACCGTCTGCAAAACTTTCGTCGGCGATCGTATACCGGAATTGATGAGGCGCATTATTGAATACCGCTTTTATATAAGGAGCATACGCATCAATATCACTCACCATTACTACGATATCCCGGGAAGAAAGCTTTACCTCTTTTTTATCTACCAGGAACACCAGGTAATTATACAATACTTCCACTTCACGGGCGATAGTAAAACAGGAATTTATAGTGATGGAACTATCATTGATATCAGAACTGGTAATCAAATTACGGTCATCAGTAGCCGAAGAAAATATATCATGCTGGATCTTGTGCAGCAGGTTATCTGTTTCAGGAACTACCACTCCTATATCTTCATAAACGTTTATAAATTCGTCATGCTGGAATAACATGCTAAAGGTATCCTGTATCACGCGTCCCCAGCCGGTAAGTAATGTATTACCGGATATTGCTTCTGCAAAACGTGTGGGACCTTTCTGCCTCCAATGCGCAATTTGCTTTTCACTTCTGTCTTCAAACCAATACATGTAAGGCGCCGGATTAATGATATGAAAATACACATCAACAATTGATGACAGGTTAAAGAGTATTTGTAAATGATAACCTGTGATGATAGAAATTCCGAACAAATGAATAGCAGGCATTCTGGCTACGAGGGTTTCCTGTTTGTCAGGATGCTGAACTGCTTCGAGTATATAAGCTCCTATAGTTGTTTTATCTGGCAATGTATTTTCAGAAACCTGTCGTGCTTTTATCCATAAATATTGCTGCCACTCATTATTTTCAAGATTCGCGGGCATTGCTATGTTCCACTGCCTGATCATATCCGGTCTGTAGATCTGGTATTGATCAAAGAGGTCTGAAAGTTTTTCTGCCAGCGACATTCTCTTTATTTCCTTATCCGGACTTTTATCTGAAAAGTAGGAAGCTGTTGCAGGAAACCTTGCTTTAAATTCATTTTCGCCAAGTAGCTTAAATAATAACCAGTTTAAATTCTGCGCCGAAAGCACTTCCGTAAAAGGTCCGCCTAATAAATAATAAAGTTTGTGAATAAGATCATTAGGTTTAAAAAAACGAACATTAGCAGCAATGCCCAGGTGATCTGCTATCTGCAGCTTCACCCAATTATTCATGCCTTCAGTTTGTGTAATGATCAGGTGAGGTTCAAAAACACTGTTGGATGCAGCGTTCAGTTCCTGTGATAAACCAGTTGCAAGATTTATGAGTGAATTAGAAACTTTTAAATACAATGCCATAGTTGATATAGTGTCGTGTCAATATAAGATGCCGCATAATTGCTATCAGCAGTCAGCTATCAGGAGAAAACATATCAGACTTGATCTGCTGATAGCTGACTGCTGATAGCAATTCTTTAATTATTATCAACAAACCGTGCCGCAATTCCTGAAGCACGTTCTACAAACCGTTCACTACATATCATCAATACAGCTTCGGATGACTGCAAATATACTTTAGTCTTAGCCCTGGTAACAGCCGTGTAAAGCAGTTCACGTGTTAATATCGGAACATCGGTTGCCTGCGGCAATATTACCAGCACTTCGTTAAATTCGGAACCCTGACTTTTGTGAATGGTCATTGCAAATGCTGTTTCAGCATCTGACAGGTACCCTGGCAACACTGATTTTAACCCGCTAAGGGCATCTTCAAACCAAGCCATTAAAATACCTTTTTTATCAGGCCTGATGATAGCAGTATCACCATTAAAAAGTCCGTGATCATAGTAGTTGCGTGTAAGAATGATAGGCCGGTTCTCATAGAATTCAGTATTCACTTTTATTTTTTTTCTATCATGCAGAAATTTTTCTATCGATTTATTAATTGTATACAGCCCCTGCTCTCCCTCCCGGATTGCGCAAAGCACACGCTGGTTATTCAATAATCGCAGTGCTTTAAGTATGTCTTTCTCTGTAACAAACGCTTCGTATCCTGATACAAATTTTTCAAAAAGTTCCTTTGAATAAGATTGATCAATATAAACTTGTTCACCAGGGTCAGCGCTTATAAATGCTTTAATAATTTTCTGATCATTCAGGATGATAGCCTTACTAAAACTTCCAATGCCAGTATCACCCCGGAAGCGATGACTCTGTTTTAGCTCTACTAAATGCTCGAACAAAGGATGGTGGTTATTATCAGTGACAAAATCCGCAGGAATTTGTTGTATTGGATTGCTAATAAAATTATTAATAAAGGATCTCCTGACGGATGAAAATAAATTTAATGCCGGTTGCGACTGGCAAAGATCTCCAAACAAACTTCCTGCTTCAACTGAAGCAAGCTGGTCTTTATCACCCAATAAAATCACTCGGGTGTCAGGGCCTATAGCATTCAGCAGTTTTGCAAACAGGGCAACATCTACCATAGAGCATTCATCTACAATTACCACATCATAATTAAGCGCGTTGCTTTTATCATGATGAAAATAAGGGCTGTCTTTTTTTGACCGTAGCAGCCGGTGAATAGTAGATGGTTGCAGCAATTGAAGTGTAGCGGTCATTTCAGCATCTGTATGTTGCTTTGAATCGCTCAGGCTTTCTGCCATCCGTGAAGCGGCTTTACCGGTGGGTGCTGCCAATGCCACTTTCAAACGCGGATTAATAGCATAAAGGATAGCAAGAATTTTAGCTACAGTAGTTGTTTTACCAGTTCCCGGACCTCCAGTGATAATGGTAAAGTTATTCAGTACTCCTGACAAGGCTGCCACCAATTGCCAGTCAGTGGAATCATTATGTTTTGAACCGGTTGAAGAGGATGAACCTGCAAATAATTTTTGGATGAAATCTTTATGAGCATTCAGTAATTGCATTCTATTTGCTACATGAATTTTTTCATCTTGTAAAAATTGCCTGATACGTTCGAGAAAGCTTGTTTCATAGCGAAAGTATCTCTGAAGATAAAGCCGGTTGTGAAACAACACAAAGGGCTTTTTGTCAGTTCCATCAGAAGCGACCAGCCTGAGCGACTTCAGTGCTTTATTATTTTTTTCAATGTTTTTATAGTAGACTGGTAATTGTTCATTAAGATCTTCCGGTTTGTCGAGGTTAATACAGATATGGCCTTCGCTAAGTTTTTTTGAAAGAAGGTATGCATATGGTTTTAGCGCTTCTGCTGCAAAGTATTCAGCAAATTGCTGGTGAACATCATTTGTTGTTTGCATAACTTTTTTTGAAACGGTTGATGTTGATTCACTAAATTTTAGGTGCTGACTTCCGACGTTGACATCAGGCGCTTCAAACGCTGACTTCCGAAGTCTTGAATGCCAACATCTTTTCATACAAACGCAGACTTCGAAAGTCTTGAATAAGCTATCTTCAAAACAGATGAAATCTAAAAGCTTAAACAGTCACCGTTCCATTCAAGACTTTCGAAGTCTGAACCTCAGGTGCAAGATATCGCTATTTAAGACTTCGGAAGTCAGCGTCTGAAACTCATAAAACATCTGTCTCCTTTTTTGTTTACAAGCTTCTACACTCTCATTAAATTGCATTCAAATCTGAAAACCTTAAAAATTATTGCTATCTCTGCAATAGTATTACTTGCACTAAATTGCTATAGTATTGAATTAATCTAAACGCCTGCTAATGAAAATTTTTTTACATTTTTGCCAGCACTGTTATTAGGAATTACCTGCTTTACACAACCTGCAAAACACGTTGTATTAATAACGCTTGATGGATCAGCCCCCGGTTTTATATAATCGGCGGATGGAAAGGTGCCGGCTGGTTTGAGGGCTGATTGAGAACCAGATATGAGGTGTGAGGTATCAGGTATCAGGATCAGGTATCAGGTAAACACGAAACATAAATGTATGGCCAAGGCCATACATTTATAGACTTATATTTTTTTGTGAAGTACCTTAGAAATTTTTACACCTCATACCTCACACCTCATACCTTACACCTACTCCTATAAACCCTTCAGATATGCAATCGTCACCGGCAACTGCTCTTTATACGTCGGACTTTCATCTTCAATAAAATAATACTTAACACCAACTTTCTTTGCGGCTTTTAAAATGGCGGGGATATCAAGCTGGCCTGTGCCAAGTGCCACGTCATTTTCAACCGGTGTTCCTCCTGTCAGGTCGCCTTTAATTCCTTTGCGTAGATCTTTCAGGTGCATGAGTTTCCAGCGTGCCGGATATTTAAGCAGCAGTTTAGCAGGATCCTGTCCGCCATGAAATACCCACATGATATCCATTTCAAAAGAAACATATCTGGGATCAGTGTTCTTTACAATGTAGTCGAAGAGCGTTCCATCATCCGATGGAACAAATTCGTAGCCATGTGTATGGTGGCATAATGTAAGTCCGTTCTCTTTTAATATTTTTCCCGCGCGATTGTAATCCTCAACGGCTTTGCGTGCATCTTCAAGATTGAATTGACTTTTATGCGGTATCCATGCACACATAACATACTTTGCACCTACTACCAGCGCTTTTTTAGCAAACGCCGCAGGATCTTTAACAAGCTCTTCATAACCGATACCTACAGAAGGACAAGTAATTTTCCGTTCGTTTAATAATTTACGAAATGATTCCGGACTTAGTCCTTCAGGACCGGGACTGCTTTCTACCACAGTTATTCCTAAAGATTTTATCGTATCAAGTACGGCGGCAACATCTTTCTTCATGCTAACCCTGAAGGTATAAGTTTGCATACCGGGAGCTTGTGGAAAAAGTGGTTGCATGTTTTGTGCATACGCTTCCTTCTGCATTAATACAATAAACGCAATACCTGAGAAAAGAAAAAATTTTTTCATAATGACAATTTAAAAGTTACCAAACAGTAAATATAAAATTTATTAAAGTTGTTGCAGAATTTTTAATGCTTATTTCTGTAAAGGCTGTAAGCAAAATATTATTTACATTCATACTAATTTTCATCATTTAATGTCAACTCTTTTATATGAAATCATTCTTATCAGTCCTGTTTTTAATACAGGTTACTTTCAGTTCTATCGCCCAGAATAAAGTGCCCTCACCGGAGCTGCAAATTAAAATGGCAGTATTAGCTGCTCCGGCTGATAAAAGAGATAGCGCAACTGTGTATGGTTACTCGGAGAATAAGGAGCTTATTTTATTACGTAAAGGTTTAAACGAATTTATCTGTCTGGCTGACGATCCTGATGTGGCTGGCTTTTCTGTTGCCTGTTATCATCGTGACCTGGAGCCGTTTATGCAGCGGGGACGAACGCTTAAAAAACAAGGTAAGGCTTCCAGGGAAATCTTTGACACCCGGGAAAAAGAAGTAAAAGCCGGTACGCTGTTAATGCCTAAGCAGCCTTCTACATTATATGTTTATTCAACCAAGCAGGATGATTATAACAGTGCTACCGGTGAGATAAAGAACGGTTACCTGCGTTCTGTAATTTATATTCCTTATGCTACAGCGCAAAGTACCGGACTTTCTCTAAAACCTGAAGCTCCCGGCATGCCCTGGATAATGAACCCCGGAACGCACGGCGCACATATCATGATCAATCCGGCACCAGCTATAACTGCAACGAAGTAAGAACTTCACAGTATATCCGCATGAACGTCTTAGAAAAAAACAATACCGGTAAAACTGTTCTTATTCTTGGCGCTAATTCCGATGTTGCAAAAGAGGTTATCAAGTTGTATAATGCAAAAGGCTATTTTGTAGTAGCGGCTTCAAGAAGCATTGAAACATTACATAAGTTCTTACAGCAACAAGGCCTGACAAAAGATGAAGTATTAGTGAAATACTTTGATGCCATGGCTTTTGATGATCATAAAACATTTTATAACAGCCTTCCCTCTAAACCAAATATAGTAGTATATGCTGCAGGTTTTTTAAAAGACAACCAGCAAGCTATACTTGAGTGGGAGGGAAGTTTTCAAATGATGACAGTGAACTATTGTGGAGCAGTCTCAATATTGAACATCATAGCGTCTGACCTTGAAAATAAAAAACTGGAAAGAATTATTGGACTCTCCTCACTTTCAGGAGTAAGGGGAAGAAAAAGCAACTTCATTTATGGCAGTACCAAAGCCGCCTTTACACAATACCTTGCCGGGTTAAGGCAGCATCTTTTTTCAAGAAACATCATGGTGAATGTGATAGTATCAGGTTATATCAGAACCAAGATGAATGCAGGATTGGACCTGGAAAAATCTTTAATGCTGGAACCCGCTTTTGTTGCACGTGCGGTAGTAGAACCGGTTAATCGTTTTGTAATTGTTCCCGGCCTGAAATGGAAAATGATTTATACGGTGCTTACTTTGCTGCCCGAGAAACTGGTTGCAAAGTTGCCTTGATGGCTGTTAAGTAAAAGCTGGCGCAATACTATGGATCCTTTAAACACAGAACAACGTAGACGTAACATGCAGGCTAACAAAGCCAGCGGGACGAGTTGTGAGATTTTGTTAGCAAAAGCGCTATGGTCAAAAGGTTATCGTTATCGAAAGAATGACAAGACCGTTACAGGTAAGCCCGATTTAACTTTTAAGAAATTGAAAATTGCAATTTTCGCTGATGGTGAATTTTGGCATGGCAAAGATTGGAAAACTAAAAAACCAAAGATTTCTCAAAATAAGGAGTATTGGATTATGAAAATTGAGCGCAACATTGTACGGGACAAATCTGTTCAATTAGAATTAGAGAACAAAGGTTGGACGGTGCTTAGATTTTGGCAAAAGCAAATAAAAAAAGAACTTTCAGAATGCATAGACGCAATTGAAAGATTAATTTCGCAGAAACGGCAAGATGAATAAATTTACTTCAATAGAGATTTGCGCAGGTGCTGGCGGACAGGCTTTGGGCTTAGAACAGGCAGGCTTTAACCATCTTGCACTTGTTGAAATTGAGCCGATTGCCTGCCATACTTTACGGCTGAATAGGCCAAATTGGAAAGTTCTACACGAAAATGTAAAGGACTTTTCGGCTAAAGAATTTAAAGGGGTTGACTTATTTGCTGGCGGTGTTCCATGTCCGCCCTTTTCTATTGCTGGCAAACAAATGGGCGCAGATGATGAACGTGATTTATTTCCTGAGGCTTTACGGCTTGTGAATGAGTGCATTCCAAAAGCCATAATGCTTGAAAACGTTCGTGGTTTGTTGGACAAAAAATTTATTGATTACAGGTTATCAATAATTACAGAACTACACTCTTTAGGCTATCAATGTGATTGGCAAATAGTCAACGCTTCAGACTATGGCGTTTCCCAATTAAGGCCAAGAGCTATTTTGATTGCTCTAAAAAAAGAGTTTTTTCCCTTTTTCAAATGGCCGGAAAAAGAAATATCCCCCAAATCAATAGGTGAGTTATTATATGAAGAAATGAACGCTTTGGGTTGGGAAAGCATTGAGGCATGGAAGATTATTGCAAATACGGTAGCGCCAACAATTGTAGGCGGCTCAAAAAAACATGGCGGCGCAGACTTAGGTCCAACACGAGCTAAGCAAGCATGGGCAAAGTTAGGCGTTGACGGTTCGGGCCTTGCAGACAAGCCGCCAATTAACGGCTTTTCCGCTATGCCAAAACTAACTTTGCAAATGGCCGCTTTAGTTCAAGGCTTTCCGAAAGAGTGGCAATTTGCAGGAAAGAAAACGCCTGCATATAGGCAAGTCGGTAATGCCTTTCCGCCACCAGTTGCTAAAGCAATTGGACAATCGTTAATCAAAGCGCTGAACAAAAATGGATGAAGCACCAAAAGGGAAAGGCTCAAGAGCCAAACTGCGTGAACATTTTATGGCTAATGTTGGTAAAATGTTGACATCAGAAGAATTACGGGAAATTGCGGGAACCAGTGAATGGGCAAGGCGTGTCCGTGAACTCCGGAACGAAGAAGGCTTAAATATCGTAACACATAATGACCGTAGTGACTTAAAAATCGGGCAGTATATTTTGTTGGACCTTAAACCGATGCCTGCTTTTGAACGTAACATCTCAAAAGAGACACGGGCTTTCGTATTAGATAGAAATGGCTTTACCTGTCAGATGTGTGGCGCTGCAGCAGGCGAACCTAATCCCTACGACCAAGGACGCAAGACACGGCTACACTTGGGACACATTATTGACAAATCAATGGGAGGCACGGATGAACCTTCTAATCTAAAAGCTATTTGCAGCGTTTGTAATGAAGGTGCCTCTAATCTGACATTGAACCGGCCGCAAGCTATAAAACTCATTGCGCAGGTACGACGTGCGCCATCAGCAGACCAGCTTGATATTCTTAAATGGCTTCTGGAAAAGTATCCGGCACAGGCCAATCAGCTATTAAAATAGTAAGCTGACATCCTGAGAACATACTGCTTCCAACATGTACTTAACGACATTAATGCGTTCAAAGGATCATGTATGAGGCAATTTATTGGGCTTATTAAATTTTATGTAGCGACTTTGAGATTTATATACTCACTTTTTGGATTCATTGAATTTAATTATATGCTTTCAAAAAATCTTATCTTTTTATTAGTACTTATATCCGCGTCAACAAATCTTTCGGCCCAGAAAACCGATCCGTACAAACCTGATTTTAAGGAGCCTGCTTCAATACAAGGCATGTCGCTGGTTTGGCATGATGAATTTAATAACACCGGCAAACCCGATACTACCAACTGGAGATATGAAAAAGGCTTCGCCAGGAACCGTGAACTGCAATGGTACCAACCGGAAAATGCCCATTGCTCTAACGGTGTATTGATGATCACCGGAGAAAATAAAAAAATGAAGAACCCGGATTACATCAAAGGAAGTACTGACTGGAAAAAGAACCGGGATAGCGCTCAATACACATCAACAAGTATTCAAACACGTGGATTGCAACAATGGCAATTCGGGCGATTTATTATAAGGGCAAGAATAGATACCACGAAAGGCTCCTGGCCTGCTATATGGACCTTAGGTGTCAATGGCCGCTGGCCCGCTAATGGTGAGATAGATATTATGGAATTCTACCGGATCAAATCTGTTCCTACTATTCTTGCCAATGTAGCCTGGGAGGCAAATCAGCCGGGAGTGGCCTTTTGGGATAACGCAAAAATTCCTTTAACTGATTTCACAAAAAATGATCCGGAATGGACCAAAAAATTTCATACCTGGCGAATGGATTGGACCAAAGACTCTTTGAATCTTTATCTTGATGATGCATTGTTAAACACCACTTCACTGGATAAAGCTGTTAATTCTGATGGAAGCACACCGTTTCTTAAACCTCATTTCTTGTTGCTGAACCTTGCACTTGGAGGCAATGGTGATGACCCCACGTTATCAAAATTTCCAATTAAATATGAAGTGGATTACGTAAGGGTTTATCAAAATAAAAATTAACGAGCCGATAAAATTAACCTGGTGTCTGATGGCTTAAAACAGATTTTACTTTTTCGCGGTTTATTTTTGACACTGGTATCCTGGTATGATCTTTCAGCAATAAACAACCACCATCCTCTTTCAGCCAGCTTCTTACATAATTAATATTCACAAGATGAGATTGATGAGTACGGATAAATCCATAAGCACCCAGGATTGTATCGTTTTCCTTTAATGTTTGCGATACCAATAATTTTTCACCGGTGTTGAGAAAAAAGTTTGTGTACATATTGTTCGCCTCGCACCTGATGATCTCTTTTACTTCAATATAAAGGATCTCTTTATTTTGCGGTAACGCGATCTTTAGCGGTAGCTTCCTGCCTGTTTTAAGATAATCAACCAGGTATTCAAGTCTTTCATTTTTCTTTTTCTTTAATAGTTTATCACTTGCTTTTTTAACGGCAAGCTGCAGTTCTTCAATATCAATTGGCTTTAACAGATAATCAAGCGCTGCAAACTTAATTGCCTGGATTCCATAGTTATTATAAGCAGTAATAAAAATAATTTCAAATGTTATATCTGATAATTGTTTTAATAGCTCGAACCCTGACCTTCCATGTAATTGGATGTCCAGGAAAAGTAAATCGGGTTTGTATTGTTTGATAACCTTTAACCCTTCCTCTACATCTGCTGCTTCAGCTATCACTTCTACCTGCAGGCAATATCTTTTCAACAATGCCCGCAGGTTTTCTCTATTAGGTGATTCATCATCAATAATAATAGAACGCATATTATACCCAGTTATTTAACTTAATGGAGATTGTTGTTCCTGAAGGATCGGATTTTTTAGAAACTGAAATAGTATTATTCTTATTGATCTGATTGATTAAATCTACTCTTTTTTCTGAAAGCACCGTTCCGTTACCAGCAGCTTTTGTATTTGTATCAAAGCCGTTTCCGTTATCTTTTACTTCCAAAACCAGACTTCCTGATTTCAACAAAATTGCAATGGCGATAATGCCCGCCTGTTTTAATGAAGATACTCCATGTTTAACCGCGTTCTCAATATATGGTTGCAGCAGCATAGATGGTATTTCTATATTAGCACGGTCAATTTTTTCATCAATATGAATGTTGTAATTAAATCCGAAACGCATTTGTTCCATCTGCAGGTAATCTTCCAGCAGGCTTACTTCTTCATCGATCGTTATGGCTTCTTTGTTTTTATCATCAAGCACATTCCTGGTTATTCTTGAAAATTTTGAGAGGTAACGATTGGTAGCATTAATATCTCCCTTGTTCATCAGGTTTTGAATTCCGGCCAATGCGTTGAAAATAAAATGAGGATTTAATTGCGATCTTACAGATTGCAGCTCCAATGTTGCCATTTCTTTTTGTTGCGCTATTTTGGCAGAACGACGCTTATTGATAAAGTAGTATATCAAAAAAAGTAGAACAGCCACTAAAATAACCATACCTGTTATCATTAGTAATTGTAACCAGCTAAATGATTGGGTTTTGGTAGGCAGCACTGTAAAAGGTATTTTAACAGCCTTATCCATTGAATTAATATTGAAATTATCCGGCGCTTCGGGAACAACGATTATTTCATACTTACCCGGCTTATTAAAGTAAGATGAATTAACAAACAGCTCAGGATCATGCCTATAATAAGAAATCGCCCATTTATTTGATACATAAACCGTATCTGATTTATTATCAATAGTTTTTTTCAGGTACACACTGTACATATCGTTTTGGATGGTATTCTTCATAACAATGCGAACATGATTAATACTTTCAGACCAATTGAAGGTGATAGCTTTTGTGTTATCCTTATCCTGTGGAAAATAATGATGTTCATTGTATGGAATATACTCTTGCCTGAATGGCCTAAACAGATTCTTGTTATTATATCCTAATACAATCAGTTTTACAGATGCCCTGGGCATATACAAACCGTTTAAGACCCAGGTCATTTTATCTTGATAATTTTTGATATTGTAAAATTCAATTTTCACAATCTTGTTTTGTGTATCAAATTTACCCAGGTAAGCATAAGTCGTATATTTATTTCTACGAAAAATTACAGGTTTGTTCCAGGGAACAACTTCAGTGCTGTCATTAACAACAACATGGTAAATGAACTCATGCGCATTTTCTTCAGTTACACCTGCTGCGGCAATCTCTACATCATTAATTTTATTTAACCAGAATAACGTAGCGTTACCATAGGAGCTGATGTAAGCTGTAGGGCCATGTTCTTTCAGTGTTCCTTCATAATTATTTCTATAAAACAATTGGAAATCCTTTCTTCCAACTATTCTAGACCAGCGATCATCGCGTTGTTCCATTTTGTATGTCCAGGAGTTCGTGTCAATTTTATTTAACAACGATGCCCTATCAAACTTTAACAGCGATACTGTATCGGTAACTGGTGATTGTGCTTTCAATTTAGCAGTGCCAGGTAATAAAATAACAGCTAGCAAAATCAGGTTAATATACATTTTTAAGGAACGCATGTTGATATTGCAGCTTTTAAATAAACAGATCATAAAAAAAATTTTCATTGATAAATAATAATAAGCAAATCTGTGCTTATTTTTAACTGTTCTTATAATAGTAAAGCAGGTATCCTTATCTGTTTAGTATTTAGCTGCTTTTTCACAGAATTGAGATACTGTTTAACCTTCATAATTTCTTTGGGGTAATCCAACCAAATAATATTTCCTTTATCTTCACCCTCTAACTTTCAAAATTGTTTCCCATGCTTAACAGACGTCAATTGATGCAACTTGCAGGTACAACAGCAGGATTATCTTTTCTACCTAAAGTAAACCAGGCTACTTCAAAATCCATAGCAGCGAATTTATTTTCATACTGCCTTAATATGGCAACCATCCGCGGACATAAGCTTGGCTTTGTAAAAGAGCTGGAGGTGGCTTCCCAGGCTGGTTTCAGGTCAGTTGAAATATGGATGGACACCTTGCAGGAATACCTGGCTAAAGGAGGCACATTGAGCGATGCCAAAAAAAGACTTGATGACCTGGGAGTAAAAGTTGAAAACTCCATTGGCTTTACAGAATGGATCGTGAATGATGAAACAGCCCGTTCAAAAGGATTGGAGCTAATGAAAAAAGAGATGGACATACTTGCACAGATCGGATGTAAAAGAACAGCAGCTCCACCCAAAGGCGCCACCGAATTACCGGTGCTTGATTTAAAACGAATAGCTGAACGATACAGAACCATTCTTGAATTAGGCGACAAGTCGGGCGTAGTGCCGCATCTTGAATTATGGGGATTTTCCAAAAACCTGGGTCGCACCAGTGAAGTATCTTATGTGGCATTAGAGAGTGGCCACCATTCGGCCCGGATATTACTTGATATTTTTCATCTTTACAAAGGAAGTTCCAGCATTGATACGCTTGCTTTTATAGGCAAACCTGTTGTGGAGATCTTACACATGAATGATTACACGGCAGACAAACCTGCTGCTACCATTGTGGATGCAGACAGGATTTATCCGGGGGACGGAGTAGCGCCCATTCGTAAGGTTTTACAGATTCTTCAAAGTCCTGACAGGCCTTTGGTGATTTCATTTGAAGTCTTTAATAAGAACTATTATAGCCAGGACCCTTTAACCGTAACGAAGACAGCCCTTGCAAAAATGAAAGCTGTTACAAAAGGAATGTAAAACTTTTTGCATGAACCGGCAGTAAATTAATACGTATAACTATGGATTCTTTTTTCTTATGCATTAATCCTTTAAGCGTTCCGCCGGAAGGCATATCAGGATACATTTATCATTATGATAAGCCGCGTTTTTTTGCCAGTATTCAATCTATAGATCATGACGCAGCATTTAAGGATACACATGCAACCGGGCCTAACATTATTTTTCATTATAAACGGGGAGACGGACTTCAACAACTTGTGTTATTAGTAATTGATCAGAAAATTGACAGAGCAAGCGACAAACTTGATGCGGCTTTAAAACAAGCTGCAGGATGGTATGCCGCCTGTCTTGCCCGCCAGGATGCCGGCACCTATTCTAAAAGCAGTTGGTCTTTATTAATTGATTATAATAAATTAACACCCCGGCTGCAAATAATCGAACTGACCAGTTTCAACAAATACCTAGTTTCTCACTCCGAAGGCATTTTTACTTTCGATAATGCAGATACTATGGATAACTTCTTAAACCATACTTTGGAATATTCGGATGAACAGTTGGAGGAAGGGTATCATAATTTCTTTTAGTTGAGAACCTAACAACCTATAAGGTTTAAGATTTCGGATCTTTAAGTTTTACAAGTAATCCTTATAGGTTTTAAGGCCGCAACTTACCGGACAGTTAGGTTCAAATGATCATCTGCCAGAGGCTTATAACTAGTAGGAGGCTGCCTTTAAACCTATAAGGTTTACTTTCGTAGGATTAAGATCAGGCTATTAAACCTTATAGGTTAGGTAAAGCCGCCACTGGCTGATAGCAAAAAATGTTTATATTAGATACTCATTATGCTTATCTATAAAACCAACCGCATGAAAAATAGTATTACAATAGTTATACCTTTTCTTTTACTCATACTTTGGTCTGTTCCTGTAAATGCTTCAGGATCTTCCGTTGAATCAATTCATATCATATCTCATAAAAATAAGCATCGCAGTTTCAATTTATTAAAAAGAAGAAACAAAGCGGTTGCCGACACTACCATCAGCAAGCTTGTTGCACCAAATGCTGCATTAAAACTTATTTCAAACCAATTCTCTTTTACTGAAGGACCAGCGGTAGATAAAGCCGGCAATGTATTTTTTACAGATCAGCCAAACAACAAGATTTGGAAGTATGATACTAACGGTAAGCTGTCCCTGTTTATGGATAAATCAGGCCGCTCAAACGGAATGTACTTTGATAAAAAAGGTAATCTGATATCCTGTGCCGATGAAACTAATCAGCTATGGTCAATTGATCCTTCTTCCGGTGCTCATACCATTCTTGTAAAAAATTACCAGGGTCAACGCCTAAACGGACCCAATGATGTATGGGTACATCCTAACGGCAACATTTACATTACAGATCCTTACTATCAGCGCGACTGGTGGGACAGGACTACACCTGATATAAAAGGAGAAAAAGTTTATTGCTTACCTAAAGGAAAAAAAGAACTTGTTATGGTAGCCGATAGCTTTGTAAGACCCAATGGGATAATAGGTTCTCCTGATGGAAAATATCTTTATGTGGCCGATATCAATGATAAAAAGACATACCGTTTCACTATACAGAAAGACGGTTCCTTAAAAGACCAAACTGTTTTAATTTCACAAGGCTCCGACGGTATGACGATCGATGATAAAGGGAATATTTATATTTCAGGAAATGGTATCACTGTTTATAATTCAAAAGGAGAGAAAATAGAGCATATTAATGTGCCCGCCAAATGGACGGCCAACCTCTGTTTTGGTGGAAAAGACAGGCGTGAATTATTTATTACTGCTTCCGAATCTGTATATACATTGCAGATGCAGGTGAAAGGTGTTAAATAATCACAAATATGAACCCTCCCCTTAATCGTTACTTCATCATCTACAAACCCTATAACATGGTGTCGCAATTCGTTAGCTCGCACGCCGTGAATTTGTTAGGTGATCTTGATTTTGAATTTCCGGAAGGAACACACGCTATCGGCAGGTTAGATAATCAATCCGAAGGTTTGCTTATACTAACTACTAATAAAAAACTTACCAGGTTATTATTTCAGGGAGAAAGCTTGCATCGCCGGACTTATCTCGTTCAGGTAGATAAAACGGTTACCGATGAAGAGCTGCAAAGATTGAGGTCAGGAATTGTATTCCAGGTCAAGGGTGGTAAAGATTATACCTCCATTCCCTGCGAGGTAAACATTGTTGATAGCCCTCCAAACTTATTTAAAGCAGGCTATGAATTGCCTAAGCAACTATCATATACCTGGCTGGTGTTCACCTTAACTGAAGGCAAGTTTCACCAAGTACGAAAAATGGTCGCTGGTGTAAAACACCGCGTGCAGAGATTGATAAGAATTTCTATTGAAGATGTTGCCCTGGATAATCTTCCTCCCGGAGGAGTTATAGAAGTGAAAGAGAAACTTTTATTTGAAAAATTAAAAATAAACTATCAGAATTAAACAAGCACCGGCTAATTAATTTTTTCTGCTAAATAATGAATACCTGAAAAAAATACTTCTTTTTGTTATGGCCACATTTTATGTGGCAGCAGGAATTAATCATTTTGTGCATCCTGCTTCTTATGTGAAAATTATTCCACCGCAGTTACCATCTTCTGGGCTATTGGTGCACGTTAGTGGCATCATTGAAATAATATTGGGAATACTTTTAATTCCTGATGCAACAAGAAGGCTTGCTGCCTGGGGAATTATTATTTTACTGATAGCGGTGTTTCCGGCTAATATCCAGATGATGATAAATTATTATAAAGAAGGCAATCAGAACTTATGGATTACCATTGTTAGATTACCCATACAGTTATTATTAATTTATTGGGCGTACGTTTATAGTAAGTTTAAGGTTACATAAAAAAGGCTGCCAGTTTCCTGACAGCCTTTCTTTTTAACTTATGGGAATCTCCTGCTTCACTCCCTCCTTGCCAGGGATCACAGGTAAGCTTACCTGCAGCACGCCATCTACATATTTGGCGCTGATATTTGCCGCATCAATACTCTCATTAAGGGTACATGTTCTTTCAAACCCTCCTCTGCTGTATTCGCGTATGATCCATTCTACCCGTGGAAATCCTTCAGGTGGCGTATAAGAAACTGTAAGCTGGTTTCCTTTAACATCCAGGTGGAAATGTTCCTTGATACGTCCGGGTGCAAACAGCAGCATTTCATAACTGTTGTCTGTTTTGTAAACGTTTACTGCGGCTCTTTCCATAGAGCGGATAAGCAGGT